>SDBT01002998.1_pt1 | contig 29372 bp, 24 predicted proteins | sample 2277101 | NCBI WGS metagenome assembly SDBT01 (sample SAMN10404973, study PRJNA504765) | marine sediment metagenome | isolation source: marine sediment core GS10_PC15, 103 cmbsf | place: Arctic Ocean: Southern Knipovich Ridge | collected 2010
TAGAAACGATACCCATTAGCGTTGTAGTGGCGCACCTGTGTGTGCGCCCGGTATCAGGGTTTTGGCGCATACGGACAGACACATAGGTCTGTCACTACAGTCTCATTTCTAACCAAAACAGGTGTTAGTTTCTTACTATGAAATCGCTAGGCAACGTTTCCTGGATAAGGAATCAGATGTCCATCATCGGTTAATTGAGCAATAGCAGTTTTTACCAGGCTTTTGCTCAGGATGTTCTCTTCGCCGTAGAAATAATCCCATCCATGTTTCACCCAATCGGCGCTAAAATGGTGAAAAACGATCAAAGAGTTTCTTGGCTTTTCGATGGACAACCTATCGTAAACTTTGCCAATAAGGAACCACTGGAACTGTATCCTTGCTTGACAACACCTGGCCCAGCCTAACGCATACTTAATTTCCAGGAGAACCATTTCTCCACTATTCAGTTCCAATAGCCCGTCAGCCCTCGAGTTCTTTAATTGCCATATTCTACTAATCCCAAGTTCATCCCTGTTCTCAAAAAGATAGTTGAACACCTTTCTTTCGAACTTTATGGGTATGCTTCTTAGATAGTCCAGGCACAGAGGGGCTTTGATTTCGATCGATTTTGGTTCTCTACTCTTAATTGGTCCGGGGTTAATTTTTCTGTTTATTATGTCATCTATTCTCATCTGACTCCCCCTGATTCTGGAAGAAGATCATAGCGAATCTTATACAGTTGCAGCTTCTTATTATCATACACCAATTCCAGCCCCGGCACTTCGCCTGAGACCAGTTTCTTCAAAGATGGCCTTATGTCCAGTTGCGGTATTATATGCGTGGGCCTGTAATACCGCATCACCTCTATGGTTTTGTCCAGAGAGGCACGTGGGATCTGGATTGCAAGCTGTTCCGAGTAGAAGTGCAATTCCCACGGGTTTCTCGTCATAGTTATGGACTCCGGCGGCGTTTTTTCCTTGAGCCATTCACCCATGTCCATCCATTCCTCTCTGCTCTCGCGATATGGATAGCCGCTCTTCTTAATCGCGTTGTGAACGCTTTCTGCGGACAGTACGACCACCGGAAGAACAAGACAGCATACCATGAGGCCAGCCATCACATCAAGAGTAAATCTTGCTTTCATAAAGGAGTATAATCGCCGTACAGCGGACATGGCCTGCCGCCTCTTTCGCTCCAGATTCCCCGCGCCAAATGAGATGGCTATGCGAAATTTACGGAATGGTATTTTGCTCAATAACCTGAGGATCAACTTCAGGAGAAGGAAATAAGTAGCCCAACCCATCGCCATCATAAGCGGGATCATAGGGAGCGCCAGTCGATATATAGGCGACCAGCCGATGGACATAAATAGAAACAGCGATCCGGCGGTGATCCAGACTACGTGCCTTTTTCTGTTTCCCCACAGCAGCAGTATGCCCAGAAGTGCTGGAATATTCACAAAATACGTCAGAAAGGCGTCCTTACTGAATTTCTTCCAACCACTATTTATGTCCATGAAGATCCACCAGAAATACCTTCTAAGATATTCCTTTGTTGTCTTCACCATACGGGAGATACCGTCTCCGTAAACTTTCAGCTCATCATCCTTTTTTCTAACAATATATACCAGTTTATCCTTTACCAGCCATTTGCTGCCAGATTTTCTGACCGAAATACGGGCATTTTTCGAGAGCGAGACCTTGCCATTTTTGAATTCCTGCTTTAGAGCCTCTGAGACAGTACCCGCGTCCAGATCATTTTGGATCTCTGGCTTGATGCTGAACATTAACGTCTCCCTGTATTTGTCAAAGTATGACGGCGGCGGCTTTTCGCCCCAGTATAGCTCGTAAGTGCCGGCTTCCCAGTTTCCCCCCACGTACCCGGCTGAGAATCGCTGTGTAGAATAGAGCGGATCGCGGAAATATGCGTAATTTCGTATGAGCCACGGCAGCAGCACCAGAAATGCTATTAGCACACTTGTCAGAAACTTCCTATCGGTAAACACTTTTTTTATGCTTCGGCGGGCGATAACGAAAAATAGAATGTAGCCAGGGATGGGTACAAGACCCGATCCCTTAGCGTAATACGCCAGCCCTACGAATATACCTAATGGATAAAAATATCTATCATCATCCAGAGCTTTAGCCGCGAAGAGGACACTCGCGCAAATAATAAATGTGTAGCAAACGTCCGAAAGGCAATAGAGCGAAGACTTAAACATGACCGGGTACAGCATGACACCCAAACCCGCCGCCAGACCAGCGAACTTGCTGCGGCTTAATTCCTTCGTCAGGGAATAGATCACCAGTGGAATGAGGAAGCACGACATTATCAGGGATGGAAGTTTCGCGGCGAAAGCCGTCTTGCCCAGTATCAGGAAGAAGGGCGCTATAAATATGGAATACAGCGGCGGCCAGTGGTCTTCGGGACGAATTATACTCTCATATTTCTCGAAATACCAGCTTATGTAATCGACCTTGAACCAGCGCCCGTGGGTCAAGCTATCCGCCATTTCGGCATAGGCGGCGGCGTCCGCGTGACCCACATACTTAATGGGGTACACAATCGTGCACTTGATCAGAAAAACCGCGAGGCCGATGACCAGCAGAAGTACGATATGAAAATTAATCCTCCGGATCATGGGGCGCATTCTGCTCTGTACCTTTTCAGGAAATCTACCATAAATTGGTGTCGCTTCTCAGCCTCGGTTTTGCCAGTGTCGGTCTGCATCAGGTCTTTCTGCCAGAGGAGTTTTGAGAAAAAATGATATATAGGCGAGGGGTCCACATCCGAAAGATTCATTTCCAGCTTTTCTGGATTATCCGGATTCCAGTCCACTTTGCCCATCTCCGGGCATCCGTAGTGTCCTGCGAATGCAAATACTCTGGCGATGCCTCTGGCGCCTATGGAATCAAGCCAGTCAGCGTCCCGCACCACCTTTGCTTCCAGCGATGCAGGTTCTACGCCCTTGAGGTAAGACTCGTAGGACGAGGTCGCAATCACATTGCCGATCTCCTGGACCTCAGCGGGTGAAAATCCTAGACCTTCAAGAAATTGCTTCCCCACCGCGGCAGATTCATCCGTATGGAGATGAAAGCTGTCCACTTCTCCACGGGACACTACATCATGCAGATAGGCCGCCGGTATTACGATCCGCAGATTGGCCCCCTCGCGCAGTGCTATCTTTCTCGCCATGTTGACCACGTACTCAATATGATCGAATCCGTGGGCAATATCCGCCTCTTGCAGCTTGCCTTTTACGAACGCTCTTATCTGCTCTTCCTGTTCAGGGGACATATTTTCAACTCCTTGGGAGCGCAAGCACCTTAAGGATCATGAGTTCTGTCCTTTAACCGCCTAATGTTTCAGGATTTCAGCATTGGCCACGGAGAACTCATATTTGGATTTCTTCCTGCTTACTCGGCTATATCCCGCGCTTCTATGACGATATGTTCCAGTTTTTTTCTCAGTGTCTTCTCGAGTGCCTGTATCAAGGCATTCCTCCCGCACGTATTCGGGATACCGGCCATGCACTGAAATTACTATTCCAACGTTCCAGATTGAGAACCACACAAGCATCGGCTATTGCTCTTTGCCAGCGTGACGACACTGGTATACCTGGTGGCAACTGCTTTCGCATTTCTTTGTTCAGTCGCGATACCAGGGCATTCTCAAGAGTAAGCAGACAAAGGTAGCGTATCGGCTTGTCAACCTTGTTCTCCGCCCATCGATACAACCAGGAATCTCTGTATTTTCCTTTCAGCGTTTCCCGCAGATGGTTGAAGTAATTGCTATCTCGATAGTCCTCAGGTGAATAAAAGTCCTTCACTTCAACGAAAAGGTAATCAGTATCTAATTCCACTATTAAATCAACGGCCTTCATGGCATGTGATAAACCGTGATACGTGGATTTGGTTTTGTCCGTTTCATCGAAGATAAACACATCAATTGCATCCGTAAAATCAAATTCAAAACCATCTACTTCTATCCTCATTTTCCCAGGCCCCCCATGGATCGCTCAATTTCCTGATCAATCAGGCCGGCAAATGTATCGTCAATGGCATTTGGATGGATTTCCAGATAATTTGATGTGCTTTGTATGGCGATGTTCCCTGTTTCCTCATCCCGATAGAGGGCATGAAATTTGATCTGGTCAGTCTCTTTCATCTGTAAATCAAACTCTTTAAGCAAAACATAATCATGAGTAGCCAGGAATATTTGTACGCCCATACGATGAAGTTCCAGAAGGATTTCAACGATGGTCTTCATTAAATTCGGGTTCAGATTAGCCTCTGGTTCATCCCAGCAAAGCACGGAATCACTATGCACGGAATCACTAAGCAGTGTTCCATTCTGGATGAGCACCCATAACAGGCCAAGTTTACGCAGCCCCTCGGCAAGGAGTGTGAACTCCAGCTTGCCTTGCTTATTGCGGAGGAAAAACTCCTCATTGTCGATCGTGACCTTTCCGTCCATCGCCTTCTCAAGGATCCTCAGAAGGTGGGAACGAGCCTGACCAGTAGGTCCTTTTAGAAAAGGAAGCAAAGCCCTGTCTACAATATCAGCATAAATTTCTCCGAAGGCAATCTGACGGCTTGAGTAAAGAGAACGAAATCCTGGCGCATTGGAGAGCATTTCTTTTACCGGGATATACACGGATTCAATATCGTTCTCCAACCAGCGTTTTGTAGAACCTGACACTGAAGCCTTGTTCGGTGTCTTTGTGCGATCTGACATGGACATCCGAATCTTCATGGTTTCACCAGATGCGGGAAGCTCCCTGCCTACTTCACAAAATCCAGATGTGCTTATGCTTGAGCGCTTAACCAAACGACCAATTTGCTCCTTTGAGGGAAGGAAAACCTTGTTGATTTTCTCGGCAAATCCCTTTTTACTCTTTGTAATATCGCAGGCCGCATAAATAGCCTTTAGTATATGCGTTTTGCCCGTCGCGTTTGCGCCGACGAACACATTTACGCCAGGAGAGCAAGCTATTTTCAAGCGTTCAAAAGCCGTGAACTTCTCAAATCTTACTTTCGTTATCATTCCAAACCTCCGTCAATGCTAATGATGAAAGCTTCGCTCTCAAACTCCCCGGGTGTCAGGGTAACTATGTCTAGAGGTATCATAAACTTCCTGATGGTCGTTATCTCAGCTTCCTTAGTAAGTTCCGCACGCTCGAATATGTCTTTGCCATGAAAATCCTCTGAGATTATGGCAACGTCCACGTCGCTTTCGCGGGTTGTATCTCCTCTGGCTTGTGACCCGAAGAGAATGATCTTTGAGACCATTATCCCACCATCCTTCAGGCGCTCTTCCATGAATGTGATAGCATCTAGAACTGAGCCTTTATCCATTCCAGTATCACCTCGCTACTTCTGAGTATACGTTCAGTCCTCTCCCTATCGTAATCCCGCAATCCTGTAGCCCAAGATTCTATCTTGGTTCATGCCAAAAAGCCAACTTAGAAAGTTGGGCTACAAAACCATTGCTATGCGATCTCAACGACACTCCCTGTTGCATCCGACTCTTTTGCTGCATCCAGCACTGCCATAACAGGCAACACGTCCCGACCTGAAGGTATTGGTTCTCTGGATTCCCGGATCGCATCCACAAATTCCCGCATCTGTGACACAAACTGATTTTCGCTTTTGTCCAACGGGATCTCTTCGGCGTTCACGAAAAGTTTGTTTTCGTCAATGAGCAGCGTTCCCTCCGTCCCGATGAATAGCGCGCTGTGTCGGGCGATATGAGATGTCATGGAAAACGCCAGACTTGCGATTCTTCCGCCTGACAATTCCATGTTGACTATCCCATTGCTCTCAGCATCAGTCACACTTGTATACGACCGGAGCAAGCTATGCACTGTGACCGGCGAGGCATCCATGAGCCACAAAACCATGTCCACGTCGTGACTGCTGAATATGGGCAGATACAGGCCTCCGCACTGCTCCGACGAGTACCTCCAATCTGTGGATAATCTCTCAGTGAACCACGCGCGTTGATGAATACACTGCTGAATTTCTCCCAGCTTGCCACTATCAATTATGCTCTTCGCTTTCCACACTTCCGGGCGAAATCTGGTGGATTGACCCACCATCAGGCGAACACCGGCCGACTCAGCCGCTTCCACCATCTGCAAGGCTTCAGAAAAATCCAATGCCATAGGTTTCTCCACCAGAATATGCTTGCCAGCTTCAGCGGATTGCATGGCTATAGGGCAGTGCAAATGATGCGGAAGCGGTAATACGACAGCATCCACTCTATCATCAGCCAGTACCTCGTCAACTGACGTATAGGATTTGGCATCGTATTCCTCAGCCACAGCGATTGCTCTTTCCTCGACTACATCCATAGCGGCGACCAGTTCCGCGTGCTGATTTTTCGCGATTGCCCGCAAATGAGAGCGTGCGATCTGTCCGCAGCCGATCATCGCCAGGCCGAGTTTTGCCGTTTTCATAGTTCCCAAATCAATTTCCCCAATCCTATGTATGGCTCCACGAATTTATCAGCGGACTCCATAAGCTTTGCTCATACGCAATTATGAAGATACAATGCAGGCAAGATGCCTGCGCTCCCAGGAGGAAGACTATTTTATGGACACCATAGCGCCGGTCTTTGTTGATTTGTAGACTGCGTCGAATATCTTGGTTATCCGCAGAGCTTCCTCACCGGGTACCGGCGACGGCAAGCCCTCTCTGATGGCGTTTATGAATGCTTTGACCTCGGTAGTGTGAGGGTCTTCGCGATTCCTCGGCACCTGTGGGGTAATATCCACCATGCTGCCGCCCTGATCTTTGTAGATCTGAATAGGAGACAAGCAAATACCGCCCTTATCACCCAGTATGAACGAAGGTCCCACGTTGCCGAAATGCGCTGCCCAGCTTGTTTCCAGCGTGGCGGTTATTTCGTTCTCGAATCTGATATAAGCGACGGCGAAGTCTTCCACATCAAAATTATCAACGTCCCACATTCCCCAGTCGCCGGGCGCTACATCCTTTCTATCACCAAGCATAGTATAGGCATGTCCGGCAACGCCTATAGGCTTCGGGCATCCCATGAGCCATACCATCAAGTCCAGTTGATGCACGCCAATATCAACCAGCGGCCCACCGGTGGACATCTTTTTCTGAACAAACGTCCCCCAACTGGGTATGCCTCTCCTGCGCATGGCTACGGCGCGGGCGTAGTAAATCTGCCCCAGTTCTCCTTCTTCTATGTATTTCTTCAGAAGCTGTGAACTGGACTGAAAACGCTGATGCAGGCCAATCTGGAGTATCTTTTTTGACTTTTTGGCTGCATCTACCATTTTCTGACCGTCTTTGGCGTCTCCAGCGATGGGCTTTTCGCACAGGACGTGCTTGCCAGCTTCCAGCGCGGCCACAGTCGGCCCGGCGTGGAAATTGTTGGGAGTGCAAACGCTGACAGCGTCCAACTCGTCCATTGCCACCAGATCATTATAGTCGGTGAACACATTTTTGATGTCGTAGTCTCTGGCGAACTTCTCAGCCGCCGCTTCGATAATGTCGCAGACAGCCACGACCTTAACGCCTCTGGTAGCCAGATACCCAGGCATGTGCGCTCCACGCGCTATCCCGCCTGCGCCTATAACGCCGACCTTTATGTCTTTGCTCTTTTTGGCTTTCATAGCCACTCCTTTCATCCATTCAGTGATCATACGTCATACAAAGAAAATCTGAGACACAGTTTACACCAATCGATCTTCATAGTCAACGATAAAATATGAGTGCCAAGCATAAAGTTTATGTCCCAAAGCCGTCGGGACAGGAATGTCCCGGCTATAGTGGTCGTGGAGAGTATCACCACAGCCGATAGACGGGACTTTATGAAGTTGGATAAAATAATCGGGTAACATTTTTGTCATTCTGAGCGAAGCGAAGAATCTCTCCCGCGGGCGTTACTTCGTATGAGAGATTCTTCGCTTCGCTCAGAATGACAGCGACTGGGGTGCCTTCTTTAGCACGAACCTTTATTACCCGATTAAATTTTCAATGTTCATCAAGTCCCGTTTGGCAGAATGAAGCATTCCATCATGTCATTATGCCAGATTCTGGACGAAGAGCTTATGCTTGGCAGGATCAGAAAAAACTTGACATTATAGATTTAGTCATATATAATACAGTTAGGCTTCCCTAATATTAGAGATTGCTATATGTAATACTTGAAGGAGAGGAGATTAGGAGCAAAAATGGAACTTACCAACAGCATGGAGGACTATTTAGAGGCTATATCCATACTCGAAGAGGAGAAAAAATACGTGCGGGTCAGAGACATAGCCAGGCACATGAAGGTGAAAATGCCAAGTGTCACAGGCGCGCTGAAGTCTCTGGTTGAGAGAAACCTGGTGAACCACGAGAAATACGAATACGTCGAGTTGACTAAACAGGGAGCGATCATAGCTAATGAAATCCGGCGTCGCCACAGTGCGATACTAAGATTTCTCACAGAAGTTCTGAAAGTAGACCCAGAATCCGCCGAGAGAGATTCCTGCGGAATGGAACATGCCATAAGCACGGATACTTTGGACCGCCTTCTAAAGCTGATCGAATGCCTGAATGAATGTCCCAACGGTACCCCTAAATGTCTGGAAAGATTTGAGCATTATGTAAAGCATGTGAATAAACCGCCAATAGCACCTTACGCGGGGATGGGCAGCGATAAGAGATAGTGTTAGCTAGTATCCCCTTTTTTTCGCCAAAAAGTTAGGCATAGCTAACTATAATCATACAGGCTTATAATTTAAAAGAAGAGGGAGGAAAAAATAAGATGAGTTTTCTGGCAAAGTTGTTTGGTCACAATCACGAATCGGATTTCGAATCTATAGGTTTGGACAAAAAACTCGCCATTGTAGGCAATCCAAATGTGGGCAAAAGCGTAATGTTCAACAATCTTACAGGAGCGTATGTTACCGTATCCAATTATCCCGGCACTACTGTTGGAATTTCCAGAGGAAAAGGAAAAATAGGAAATAAGGTGGTGGAAGTAGTGGACACACCTGGTATGTATTCTCTACTTCCTATCACAGAGGAGGAGCGGATAGGGCGTTCCATTCTATTAACAGAAAAGCCCGATGTGATTCTTCACGTCGTGGACGCCAAAAATCTGGAGCGGATGCTATCGTTCACGCTTCAGTTGATTGAGGCGGAAATGCCAGTTGTTCTCGCGCTGAATATCATGGATGAAGCTGAGAGGATAGGGATGCAAATCGACGTTGAGAAATTGGCGGATAAACTGGGGATACCAATTATCCCTACAGTGGGCACCACGAAGCGAGGGATGAACGCGCTTAAGAAAAGTATAGCTGAATTTCTGTGAACATGGAGGATAAGAGACTATGGATCTTAGTCTAACTAAAATAGGATACAACAACAAAATAGAATCGGCGTTGGGGCAGATAGAAGGACATCTGCGCGGCGATTATGAGATTTCAAAACGCATGATAGGGCTTCTGCTGTTGCAGGATGATCAGGACACTCACGAATTAGTAAAGGAGGCGGAAGGCGAGGAATATGAGATAATTCAGTCAATTATCAGTGATGCCAAATCAAATTATAGCCACTCGTTAAATTACCTGATTACCATGTCAAGGCAATCTCAGGTACGCGAACTCACCAGGGATGTCATCAGCACACCTGAGAACCGAGATAGGGAATTTGCAGAAAAATTAAGCCGATTTATGATAAATCCGTTAGCGGGGGTCCCTATTTTGCTGCTGGTTTTGCTGGGTATGTATTATTCCGTTGGCTGGTTCGGCGCCGGGATTTGCGTGGATTGGCTGGAAGGGACGTTTTTCGGCGAGGCTGACGGCTCCGAAGGCTGGATTCTCCCGTATGTCGTAAGGCTCTTTGAGAGAGTTATTCCGTGGAAGGTACTGCAAGACCTTTTTATCCACGAATATGGGATCATCACCCTGGGCGTTCGCTACGCGGTTGCCATTGTGCTCCCGGTGGTTGGGATATTCTTCATTGTTTTCTCGATAATCGAAGACAGCGGCTACCTGCCACGTTTGGCCATGTTGATCGACAGGCTTTTCAAGAAAATAGGGCTTACCGGCCGGTCTGTCATTCCAATGGTATTGGGATTGGGCTGCGATACGATGGCGACAATGGTCACGCGTACGCTGGAGACAAAACGAGAACGCGTTATTTCCACATTTCTGCTGGCGTTAGCTGTTCCCTGCGCGGCGCAACAGGCGGTTTTTCTGGGTATACTGTCAGGGAATATTCCTGCGCTAACGCTGTGGGCAGGAGTGGTAGTCGGGGAACTCTTATTGGTGGGGTATCTCTCCGCCAAAATCCTCCCTGGCGAGAATCCAAGTTTCTACATGGAACTGCCGCCCTTACGGATTCCCAAACTCACCAATGTTTTGACCAAAACCTACAGCAGAATGCAGTGGTATCTCCTTGAGATCATCCCTTTGTTTATCATAGCCAGTGTGCTGATATGGGTGGGTCGATTGACGAAATTGTTTGATTTAGTGATAAAGGCCCTGGAGCCAGTTGTCCATTTCATCGGCCTCCCCAGCAGCCTGGCAGAACCGATTCTCTACGGATTCTTCCGCCGGGACTATGCTGCTGCAGCCCTATACGATGAAGCGACTGGCGCTGTAGGCCTAACAGGGAACCAGTTTGTGATCGCAGCGGTTGTTCTGACTCTCTTTCTGCCCTGCATCGCTCAATTTCTGGTGATGATAAAGGAACGCGGACTGAAAACTACCATGATAATGATAGGCGCCATACTGGTTCTGGCGTTCGGCACAGGCTTCTTGCTGAATACGGCTCTGAATGTATTGTCAATTCAATTAAGCCTGTGAATGTATAATCCAGCGCTAATACCACAAATGACCCAAGTTTAGAAAACTGAACGGCGATATTATTTGCCAACGAAAGGAAATATAGAAAGATGACCAAAAAACATTATACTATGTTAGCGCTTTGCCTGACAATCTTCGTATTTGCCTCAGCGGTCTCTGCTGATCAGCGATCGTACGTCTGGACATACGAATACAAAACGATGCATCGAGGAAAAGCGGAAATAGAGCACTATCTCACGTTGTCCGCACCTGATATAGACAAGATGGAAGGTGCGACAAACACTGAGCATAACATTGAGTTAGAGATAGGCATGACAGATCATTTTGACTTCTCCATCTATCAAGTTTTCAAACAGGACCCGGAGAAGAAATTTACCTACGAAGGCTACAAGCTGCGCTCGCGATACAGGCTTGGGGAAAAAGGGAAGTTCGTTGTCGACCCGCTGGTATACGTTGAATATAAAGGGAAACCTGATTTTTCAAAGCATGTAATTGAACTCAAGCTGATATTGGCGAAGGATATTGGGAAACTGAATATCGCTTTGAACCCGGTTCTGGAAATTGAGCGAGAGGATGATGAATGGGAATCTAAGATGGAGTATGCCGCGGGTATGAGTTACAAGCTTGGCTCGCTGCTTAGTGTGGGTCTCGAAGCCAAAGGGAGTAAAGATGCACATTATATAGGGCCTACAATATCCCATGGAACGGAAAAGCTCTGGGGTGCACTGGGTTCCGGATTCAGCATAGGTGATGCTAAAGGGTTCAAGATACGTATGATTCTGGGAATTGGTCTCAATTAGCAATCTTGTCTCTGAATGAATAGCACAAATGATAAGATTTATAGGAAAATTGGCATTGTAAAAGCAAAAATGAAACTCACCGCAGAGACGCAGAGAACGCGGAGAAATCCACAGAGGAAAGAGGAGGGAAGGGATAAAATCCTTTATCTCTTCTTTATCTCTGCGATCTCTGCGCCTCTGCGGTGGGAAATTTGACAGTGCCTGAAAATTGAGGAGGAGAAGCAAAAATGGAACTTAGCGAAGATGCCCAGGAAATTTTGGAGAAGCTATGGACAGCTCTCGAAGAGGAGCAAAGAGATAGCGCTACCATAAACGATTTGGAATTGGAGAAGCAGGCATCCGGGCTTACTGAATTGATGGACCGCAAGTACGTCCTGGCTTCTGGAGATTTGCTGGAATTAACAGCGGAAGGACGAAAGCAAGCTGAGATTGCAATTCGCAGACACCGCCTGGCAGAACGCCTGCTAAATGATGTTCTGGCGACGAAGCATAATGCGCTGGAGGAAAACGCGTGCAAGTTTGAGCATCTTTTACACGAAGGAATCGACGATAGTATCTGTATACTACTAGGACACCCGACGGTTTGTCCGCATGGAAGACCAATTCCACCTGGCGAATGCTGTCGAAGCCGGGAAGAAGCAGGGAGTGGTCGTCTTGTGGCAGCGTTAGCTGATCTGAATCCGGGTCAGAATGGGAAAATTGCTTACGTTCAATCGCGCCAATCGGAAGAAATCCAGAAACTGATGGCAATCGGAATCCTTCCGGGCACACAGATCGGCTTGATACGGAGATATCCTTCCTACGTGTTTGAGGTTGGGAATACTCAGTACGCGGTGGATAGGAATATCGCCAATGAGATCTACGTCCGACTGGAAAGATCGTGAAACAAGCAATGCTTTTCTCTGTCGTCTTTTATGTTGACTCCATGAACTATAGGCTGGTAGAATAAACTCAGGAAAGTGTCTGGAAAATACATTCTAAGTATCTGACCAGCGCGTTCTATGGTTTGACTTTTTCAGATACACTATTGAGAAGAATTATCAACACCAGACAGAGGAGGAGATATTACATGGATAATCTGGAGCAATTTCTGCGAGAACTGCCGCTTTTTTCGACTTTTTCTGACGAATCCATGAAGCAAATGCTAACCAGCGCTACTATTAAAACCTACGAATCCGAGGAAACCGCAATTCATCACGGGCAGCCGGGGACGTTTCTCGGCATAGTCCTTGAGGGTGAAATGCAGATTGTCGGGGAAGATCAGCCCGGACAAAGGAGGCTTATCAGGAAGATGGTAGCGGGAGAGTGTTTTGGGGAAATGTCGCTCATGACCGGCGATCCTACTTCCGCTAGTGTAGTTGCCTGTGCGGGATGTCGTACTGTCATGATACCAGACGACGTTTTCTCCAACACTATAGCGGTCAATCCCGACTCTGTTCGGCATCTTGCGAAGCTCATGACTCGAAGACTCAGGGAAGATAATATCAATATGAGTGAGCAGATACAGCTCTCAGAGGAGACCACGCATGTGGTCTCGCACGAGTTGAAAAGCCCATTTGCAAGCATAGCCACTCTTGCGATGGCCATACTGGAGCCGAAGATACCGATGGAAAAGAAGGAGCAATTTCTCCAGAGGATCATATCCAAAGCGCTGGGCGCAAAGACCATGATAGAGGAATACCTGACTCTGTCCGCCATCAGCGCGAATGGGGTAGAGCTAACTCTGAAGGAAGTGAATCTGCTCAGTGAAGTTGTCGAAGAGGCCCTTGATCATCAAAGGGAGATAATGAGTGAGAAAGGTATGAGTGCGGCGATACACATCCCCAAGAATCTGAAAGTCGTCTGCGATCCGGAGCATATCCAGATCGTATATAACAACCTGATAACCAATGCGGCAAAATACGGAACTAAAGGCACAGAAATATATCTTGGTCATGCTGAACCGCATGATGGTTATCACTATTTTAGCGTTGCCAACACGGGTGAATGGATAGAAGAAGGCGACAGAGTTCGGATCTTTGAGAAGTATGTGAGGCTGGGAAGGAGAGGAACGGGAATAGGTTTGTATACGACAAAGGAGATAGTCAGAAAGCACGGTGGCGATATATGGGTCGAACCGTGCTATTTTGCTGAAGGAAAATACGTTGCTGCTGAAGAAATATCCATAGACGCGGCAGCGAATTTGCCCACCGGGAATAACTTCATATTCACACTTCCAGAAATTGGCCTGGACGATTAAGGCATGGAGATGCGGAAAATGGCGACAAACGTAGTTTTTATCATGACCGACAACCAGAGCACATGGACACTGGGCTGTTATGGCAATGAGGATATTCGCACACCAAATATTGATCATCTCGCGGAAGACGGCATACGCTTCTCCAACGCCTACTGCGTGAATTCTGTCTGTTCGCCCAACAGAGCCACCGCTCTCACTGGACTGATCCCATCGCAACACGGCGTTCACTCCTATCTGGGAGGTGAGAAACCGGATGCTCAGATGGGTCCGGACGCATATAGCACGATTCAGGAGTTCGCCAATCTTCCCCGGATACTGTCAGATGCAGGCCATACCTGTGGTCTCAGCGGCAAATGGCATCTGGGAGACAGCATCCGACCACAGGCAGGCTTTAGCTACTGGTTCACAATACCCCGGGCAAGTTCAGGTACGTACTACAACGCTGAAGCCATATGGGAGGGAGAGGTATACAAAGAGCCGCGCTATTTAACAGATGTCATTACTGAACATGCGCTGGACTTCCTGGAGCAGAATCACGAGAACCCATTCTTCCTGTATATCCCATATAACGGGCCTTACGGACTCGGTGTGCAAATGACAGAAACGCACCAAAACCGGCACACGGAATACTACGCCGATAAGGAACTGCCTTCATTCCCGCGCGAGCCTATCCATTCGTGGCTGAGAGCCAATCGCCAGATCATCAACAATCTGGTCAGCATTCGGGGATACGCCGCGGCGATCAGCGGTGTTGACGATGGTGTGGGAGAGATTCTCAATGCCTTGAGTAGTTATGGTCTTGACGAGAATACTCTGGTCATATTCTCCGTGGATCATGGCTTATCCGGCGGCCATCACGGCGTGTGGGGCATGGGTGATCATTCGCGGCCGCTGCACACCTTCGAGGACGCGATACACGTCCCGCTTATTTTCCGTCATACTGGCAGTATTCCCGCGGGAGTATCCTTCGATGGACGAACGTGCAATTACGATTTCTTCCCATCTGTGCTGGATTATCTGGGAATGGCCGACAAGCTGCCCGACGCGCCGGAACTGCCGGGGAAGAGCTATGCCAGTGCATTGTCAGGCAACAAGATCGAGTGGGATGACGTCATATTCCATGAGTTCGAGAATACGCGAATGATACGCAACGACGGATGGAAATATACCCACCGGAATCCTGATGGGCCTGATGAGCTATACGATATGGAGAACGATCCCGGCGAACGCAACAATCTTGCGATGGATAGGGAATATGCGCCTATCATTGAGGAACTCAGAGCACGATTGGATGAGTTCTTCAATCGGTACGCGGATCCTCAGTATGATCTGTGGCATGATGGTACATCAAAAGCCGGACGGATGATCCGTTCAGGTTGAAGGGAAGCAATTCTGGCATTACTGTAGCAGTGCCAACGAAGTCTTGACACGATATAGGATATATGTTATAGTTATGAACCATAGTTATGTTCATTTATACCTGTCTCTATGAGCTTTTGAGGTATGCCTGACATTGCGTAAGTATACGAGTTTTTCAGTTAGAGAAGCAAAGTTTTGGCAACTCTACACATTGCATAAGTGAAAAGGTCGTATAAGTAGAATTTTAGATTTTCAGTAGCTCTGCCTATTTTGCAGTTTGTTAGTTAGTTTGTCAAGATGATCCGTTCTTAATAATACATTCGCCATTTGAGTTAGCACGTGAAGATACTGTATATTTCACAATATTTCCCACCCGAGATAGGAGCACCTTCAGTCAGGGTATATGAACTGGCCCGCCATTGGGTCAGAATGGGGCATCAGGTGAAGGTGCTGACAGCCTTTCCGAACCACCCAACTGGTATCATTCCCGAAGAGTATAGAGGTGAGATATTCCGGCGGGAGTTTATCGACGGGATCGAAGTCATCAGGACATGGGTCTTTGCCGCCCCCAACAAGGGGTTTACCAAGCGGATACTCAATTATCTCTCATTTCCAATATCCGCGATCCTGATGGGATCCCCAATGATTGGCGCATGTGACGTTGTGATCGCTACGTCGCCGCAGTTTTTCGTAGCTGCTGCTGGATTCATCGTGGGCAGATTCAAAAAGAAGCCTTATATATTTGAGGTGCGTGATCTCTGGCCTGACTCCATAATGGCAGTTGGGGCAATGAAAAACGAATTAGTGTTAGGCTTACTGAGCAGCATAGAGCATTTTCTTTACAAGAGAGCAGCCGGGATCGTCGGGGTTGCTGAATCAGTAAGGGAAGTGATCGCCAGTAGAGCGGGTAGACATCCGAAAATTGCCATAATACCCAATGGCGTGGATGCGGACTTCTTTGCGGCGACCGAAGCCGACAATCCACCTGAGGATGAATTCCTGGTGTCCTACATCGGAACTCATGGATTAGCTCACGGATTGGAGACAGTTCTTGATGCGGCAGAGAAGCTGAGGGATTACAGCATAAAATTCCAGTTTGTTGGCGAGGGTGCTGAAAAAGAAAACCTCGTGCAAAGCGCCCGGCGAAGAAATCTTCAGTCCGTTAGTTTCCTCCCCGGACAGCCTCATGAGTTAATTCCTGATTTTTATCGAGCTTCGCATGTATGTCTTGTGCCGCTAAAAGATCGGGAAGTATTTTCCCTTACGATACCATCAAAAATTTTCGAGATCATGGCATGTCAACGCCCGGTGATCCTGGGTGTAAGAGGAGAATCGCGCAGTGTTCTTGAGGAAGCCCGTGCCGGGATCGCTGTCGAGCCTGAAAACGCTTCAGCTCTCGCAGACGCAATCCTTACCCTCTATAATGACCCCCCAAAGTGCAAAATCATGGGGGCTAACGGTCGGGATTTTGTCAGGAAGCATTATTCCAGAGAAAAACTGAGCAAAAAATACGTAAAATTTCTTACCAGTATCAGCAAGAACGCCAGATAATCCATTACTACGCCTGGAATTTGTATCCTGCGCCGTAGACGGTAAGTATATGTTCAGGCTGCGACGGATCAGCTTCCAGCTTCTGGCGCAACCTGGCAATGTGTGTGTCTATCGTTCTCTCCGTGGGGAAATCATCATAGCCCCATATCTCACCGATCAATTGATCCCTGGAGATCACTTCCCCTGCATGAGTTATCAGCACTTTGAGAATATGAAATTCCCGCGCTGAAATGTCCAGTTCCACGCCGGCCTTTCTGGCTTCATATTTCTTGAAATCAAATTCCATATCCCCGAAGGAAAAACGTTCCAGCAAACGAGACTGAAGCTCAACTCGCCGCAGAACAGCCCTGATCCGCGCCAGCAATTCCGCCACACTGAAGGGCTTGGTAATGTAATCGTCGGCTCCCAGATCCAGTCCTTGTACCCTATCCTGCTCCTGTACCTTAGCTGTGAGCATAATCACTGGCGTCTCGTCGTCCGATCTCCTGAGCCGCCTGCACACCTCAAAACCGTCTATGTATGGCAGCATTATGTCCAGGATCACCAGGTCGAACTTCTCCTCCTTAAGCGACTCCAGCGCGCTGCGACCGCTCCTTGCCGTTGATACTTCGTATCCGGCGAACTTCAGATTGTCCTCCAGAGCCAGGAGATGCGCCGGGTCATCTTCAACAACCAATATCTTACTCATCTGTCGATCCCTTTCTGGACAAAGGCAGGATTGCTGAGAACCTGCTGCCTGCTCCTTCTTTGCTTCTGACCCGAATATCGCCACCGTGGGCTTCCGCCACCGCCTTTGCCAGCGTCAGTCCCAGACCAGTGCCACCAGTTCCCAGATTCGCCACGTTCTTTCCTCTGTAAAATTTGTCGAATATCTTCTTCAGGTCTTCCTCATTTATGCCTACCCCTCTGTCCACAACCTGAATTATAATATTACCGCCTCTGCGAAACACATTGACAGTGATCTCCCCTTCATCCTCAGAATACTTCACCGCATTATCCACCAGGTTTATCACCATCTGCGAAATGGCTTCCGCATCAGCCTCCATCTGGGGAAGTTCCGGCGCGATATTCAGGTTTATCGTTGCACCCCGCTGTTCAGCATAGAAGCGATAGGCCTCCACCGCCGATCCTACAACCTCCCCAATGTTAGTCAATCGAAAATCGAACTCTTTAGCGTGCCTTTCCAGCCTTGAGAAATTCAGCACATTGTCCACCAGCCGCGCCAATCGGTCGCTCTCACTGGATATTGTGTCCAGATATTGCTCCTGTTTCTCACGACTGGTTGCCCTGTTCTGCTTCAATGTTTCGCTGAATATCTGGATGGAGGACAACGGCGTTCGCAGTTCGTGTGATACATTCGCCACGAAGTCAGAGCGCAGCCTGGCGAGTTCAGCTTCACGCCTCGCTTCCCGCATCGCCAGGTATATGCCGAAGGCTATGGTCAGAATAAGCCCAGCGATCATAAATATCCGCAAACCCGCTTTGCGTCGCGTCAGCCTCTCCAGCGATTGAGGGTTCTTCGGATATAGCCCTACTTTCCAGAAAGGCAATGAGGAAGATACGGCGGTCGTTATCGGTTTTCCTGAAGGTATGGGAGTAGAATATTCCATTCCTGGTGGTGTGGTCACAACTTCATTATTCTCATTCAGGATAGCCAGGGTCACGTCATCACTGATAACAAGTTCGCTCAATATTTCGTTGAATCCCTGCGACGCCAGGTAGTCCAGATCCACCTGGAATCCTGCCAGAGCAGGAGAATCCGAAGATTTTCTCTCCATGGAGATATATGACAGAAAATATGGGCCAGCGTTAGTGGATCTTCGCAGATGGAGCATAAGTTCCGGATCGCCATCGGCGCGGTTCACAACTTTTTTCATATCATCGGCAGCCAGACGCCCATAATTCTTCAGGAATCGCTGCAATCTGACCAACTGAATGACCTTCGCGTCAGTCTCTGCAAACCTGTCCCCGTGGGAACTGGAAAAAGTATCTCCGCGGTCTCTGTATGTCAGCAGATGCCGCCTCGTTTTATCCGCAAAGTATGATATTTCCTCCGCGTCCAGATTCCATCCTCTGTCAGACAGGTTACCATAGAGAGACATAAGCGCTTCGATAGCGGCGTCCGTATCCCCCATCGTCTTGTATATAGAATATAATTGAAGGTATGCCACTGCAGCAAGCTGTAGCCACCCATCAGTCACGTCGACATAATTGTCGGTTATCCTACTGTAACGGTCAATAGCTTCCTGATTGCGGCCCAGCTTCGCGTAACAGCGCGCCATGCCGTTCAGTGCGATGGCTTTATACACAGGCTCTTTCAGATCGCTGAGGATCTTCTGATAGTCATATATGGCGCGCTGTGGGTCATTATGCTTGAATTCCTGCCTTTCACCATCCGCGAGGTAAGACTCAAAGATGTCCTTCTCTTCCTGACTGAGCGAGGCATTTCTATCATTTTGCTGCATCTTTCGCGGATCTTCTGGGAAGATCATTTTCCCTGAGGCATTCACGAAGAAAACCTGACTTATCACTCCATGCTCATTCTCAAGCTGATGAGATAGCCGCTTCAAAGCGTTTTTATCGTAATCAGTCAGTGCAGATACAGAACCCCGAAAATCGCCTTCTGCCAAAGAAAGCACATATTCCAGATGATCTGACGCCATGTTCGCTATGCTGGTATAGCTTTCCTTCAGCCTTTCCCATACCACCAGTTTTTCAGTTTCCGCCGTTCGGATAGCCAGGTATCCCAGAACGATAGTGGGAAGCATGATTACGCCCACGAAGATGATGATCAACCTTATCTGTATCGTAAGCCGATTCTTAAACATGGGAATCACTCACCTGGGATTGAGACACAGCACCCTGATTTGCTTTTTACTTGACATTTGGGTAACCTTCATGATATATATACAGGAAAATTGCCAGAACCTTGCCTATTCAAAATCATAATCTGGTATCTTAATAGCGGGATTAAATAATCTTGATCTATCTCCCATCTTTCAAAGGAGTGACGTAATAAATGAAACGTCGTATTGGCTCTGTTGTTTCAAGTATGGCTATAGTGTTATTATTCGCAGCGATCTGGCTCATAACTGGCTGTGAACAGGAAAATTCGCCAGTGGCGTCGGAGCAGGAACTCCTTATGGCTCCACGTAATGGGAACGGTAATGATGACCCACATCCCGAAGGTGACGACGAAGGCGACTCAAATGCCGGAGGCAAAGGCAAAAATAAAGGCAAAGGCAATCCACATACTTCAAGTAATATCACAGGTAATCCACATACGGCATCAAATCCCACAGGTGATCCACATATTGACGACGTTGTTCCAGGTATCAACAGTAAGCCGGAAAAGCCAGGCAAAAATAAGGAAAAATCAGAAAAAAGCAAAAATGACGATCCACCTGAGGAATCCATTAAACTTACAGGAACAGTTGCCTCTATCGAGGGTAATGACATCATCCTTGAGGATGGTGTTGTGGTTCATACCAGTCCAAAATCATACTCAAATGATGAAGGCTGGTACTTCAAAGACGACGACAATAATGGCAATAACGATCTGCTGGAGGCCTTGATAGGCTTGGAAATCACAGTCGTTGGAGAACCTATATATGATGAATTAACAGGTAAACTCATTGCCATAGACGCTTATTCAATTAAGGGCATCATCAGCAGCAGCAGCAGAGACCCGGGCAAACCTCCTTGGGCAGGCCCGAAGCCCAAGGATTAGATTTCCCTCTGTCTCTTCTTGATCACACGAGGCGGTTCCCCGGATTTCAATTGGGTGTTCCGCCTTTTTTATGCTCAATCCGAGCAACCCAAATCTGTTCGCCGGCGTATCGGAAAGATCCGCGCTGAAAATCACCATATAAAGCCTCAATGCGATAGCCGCATAGCTCCAGTAGATACTGCATCTCGTACCGAAAAGCATACCGGAGAGTCAGCGGGCTGTAGGTCTTTGAGATCACCCTCCCATCGTCGTCCAGTTCCTCAAAGATGAAATACATCTCGATGATCTGCCGCTCCATATCGTGTTTTCGGGTATCCCAGACGAGAAATCGACGTCCCGTATCTGGATGGACAAATTCTTTGTTCATTTTCATGGATGCTCCCAGCGGACCGGCATGTTGAGTAAAAATGTCCAGCCTGGGATCGAATATGTTCAGGACGAGGCGTCCGTCGTCCGTCAGGTGTTCGCGGATACAGGTTAATGCCCGCCTTTGATCCTCCGGGGTCAGCAGGTGGAGAAAAACTCGATAGGGGATCATAATCAGCTTGAACCGCTGCCCCAACGAAAAATCCCGCATGTCACCCTTTACAAGCTGGATTCGCTGTTGAGTTTCAGCGTCCAGCCGCGAGACCTTTTGTTCAGCTATAGCGAGCATCTCCGGAGAATTGTCCAGACCAAAGGCGTTGACACCTGCCTCCGCTACAGGAATCAGTATTCGCCCGGTTCCACACCCAAGCTCCAGAACCGGAGAGCCTGCCTTTTCCGCCTCTTCAACGTAGAATTGCACGTCGCCTTCCAGCCCGGTGGAAAAGTAATCATATAAAGATGCCATACTTCCCCGCAATATCTTCGCATCGTCAGCTTGGGTGTATTCTTTCATCTTAACGGATCTTCTCCTCTCATGCGAGCGTCTCCCATTCATAAGTGTGACACGCTCAGATTGTCATTCCAGCGAAGGCTGGAATCCAGTTATTTTATCAACTCATCACAGATATATATATACGCAATACATATCTGTAACCACTGGATTCCAGCCTTCGCTGGAATGACAAATGACTTATCCAGTTACCGACAACCGACAACCGACAACTGATAACCAACAACTGATAACCAACAAAGGTGAATAGTTCCCCTTCATCTTAACGGATCTTCTCCTCTCCAATTCCCCTCCAGATAGTATCTATTTCTGAGTATATCTTGCGTAAGCCTTCGTATTTCCTCAGATACATCTCTGGTCTCCGGATTCTTTGTTATGGCAATACCAGCGTCATTCCGCATTTTCTTTACAAGCCCCCTGTATTCCGCCAGAATTTCCTGACGTTCTATAAGAGCGGATTCGCTGATCTCCCGAAACCTGGAGAACTCGCCTCTATCCCACAACTGTTCTCCTGTGCCCAGACAGCCTTTGACCGCCTCGATAGAGTCAGAGACCTCCTCAATCCTGGTGATGGACATATCAGCAATTCTTTTCTCCAGGGCCTCTATACTTTTCTCCATTTCCAGAGGTCGCTCTTCATTGATTTCACAGAAATTCCTCATACTGGCGAGGAATTTCTCATATTCTTCTATTCTGCTGTCCAAGCCTTTGAGCGAATTGAGAATGTCCTCGCACAGATGGCCTGCTGTTTCTCCCACGCCTTTTCTCTCCACCATAGATATTCGGACCAGCAATTGATATATGGGAGAAAAATCCAGCGATTCAGGCCATCCGGGACTATCCTCAGGCCAGAGTCTTTGATCCTGCGATGTCAGGAAGACGTGCAGAGGCACTGGCTGATCGGCAGTTCGGTAAGCTCTTATGCCTTCAACATTCAGGACGCTTTTCATCAGGTCTATCCCCAGAGCGTCCTGCAAAATATCCGCAGGTGTCAGGACTTCCAGCGGAGTATTCCAGCTTCTGCCATAGGCATAGACCACAGATAGCTCAGGAACGCGTGAGAATTCCCCTTCTATGGGGAGATAACTCGTTCTTATCTTACTAAGCGCATCTTCGCCCCACATTCTGGAATAGTATTGCCCATCTCCTGCCACAGCAGCCCGCCACTGGGCTAGAAATGGCTTAGACCACCTTATCTTCCAGCCATCAGTATTGAGATCGGGAAGTATCTTTGCCTGATACCAGATTTTCCTTCCTACCAGAAGGGATAAGAATATTTCTTCTCCGGCAGTCTGAATTTCCATACCTGAAAAGACATTTTCATCTTTCATCAAGTATGCCTTCTGCTTATTAGATGGAGTTATCGCCAGAAACATAGCATGATTATCCGTCAATCCCATCAAAAAAGGTGCGTATGGAAGAAGAATCCGCGAGTCTGAGTAATCGCCGGCGGCGAGTATTTGATCATCGCCAAACCTGTCTGGCAATAGAGCCAGATCCATATCCCTTTTGACATATACCTTGTCCACGTTCTCGACTGGCTTAATTCCTATGATGGGTCTGCTCCGGTGGATAGTAAAGACTCCACTCATTACCGCGCCGCCTTCAGATCGGAAGCGTATGCTCAATACCACATTCTCTCCGTCATTGCTCAGGACATCAGCGGATTCCATTTCAGTGAAAGGTTTGCCTTCCTTATCCATTACAATGAGTTCTGTTATTTCCTTCTCAGTGGAGAAAACTCCACTGAAAAGGATGCTTATGCTGTTTTCTTTCGGAGATAGATGGAATGAAATCCAGTCATTTTCCACTGATATTTCGCCATCTACTTGCCGCAAACTGATGCTGTGACCCGCAGGAACGCGCTGCCGCGTGCCTCTATCCGGGGAAGAGCCGCGCCAATCAGGGCTTCCCTCCACATCTCTCGCCAGAACGCTGAATTTCGCAGGCGAGTTGATCGCTACACTGCAAATATCCCACGGACCGCCGAAGGCTTCCGGAGACTGGCAGTAGCAGATGCTCTGACTATCAGAAGACCAGACCGGCCAGCTTTGCACCCCGCCATCCGTCGTCAGTTGGGATACTCTCCCATCGCCTAAGCCCATCAGATAGATATGAGCGCCGTCCTGATAAGCGATTTTCTCTCCATCTGGCGAACATCTGGGTGCGCTTCTTATATCCCCTTCCGCCAACTGCTCAGGCGAGGCTTGATCAGGATTGGTGAGGAATATTTTCCCATCAGAAACGAACAGCACCCTCCCATCAGGAAGATAACTGGGGAACTCACAGGAAAGCCAATCTGCTGGGGTGATAATCCGCTCCACACCAGAGGAAATGTCCCTTTCCGTAATCCTGCCTTCACGCCTGAAGACGATATTCTTCCCATCGAACGACCAGTTAGCCTGATCCCCGTCGCAGAGCCTTTCCATCTCCTGCCCTTTCAGGTCTGTAAGCCAGATAGCGATCTTCCCATCCTGTTTGGAGTGGAAGAGTATCTTCTCGCCGTCTGGCGACAGCCGGGGAGCAATATGCGCCCCGTGCCTGTAGATGATCCTCTCCTCACTATAGCCTCTTATGAGAGAAACACCCGAAAGCGGCCTGGAGAAGAGGAGAACGTCCTCTGCCGAAGCGGAAGAATGCGTCCAGATGGCAGCGGCCACAAAACAGACACAAATAACAGAGCAGAAAAGTCCTCTATTTTTCAATTTCGTTTTCCCTGAAAACTTGCTCAATTCATCTACCTCTTTCTGGGTTATTGTTTAGCCTTAATGGAGCCGATAAGCAATCTTAGATTTTCTATCCCTGGCAAACCGGACTGCCTGGACAACATTCTGTGAGGAAGGTGAGATTGCATTGCCATTCTGGTCAGTATACCTGGCTATCAGTTCCCCGTATGCCTTCTCAGCATCCTCCCATCGCTCCAGATATTCATAACACAGTCCTAAATGCACATACGATAGATCCGCATAGTCAGTATCGGGGAATTCCTCTATTACCTCTTTGAAGATCGGGATCGCTTTGGGAGCGTTAGCTCTCTTTAACGCGATATCTGAATCAAACGGCACCAAGCCTGCGCCAGCGTTGTATTTATTTGCGGCAGGCGAGTCCACCGTTTTCTTTCGCACCGGCATCGCTGTCGGCACCGTTATTTTTCTCTTTGTTGGAGACACCAAACCTGCCAAACCAACACCGATATATTCAATACCAGTCTGCTTCGCTATTTCTGCGATTTGGTAAATCTGCTCATATCGAACACCAGGTTCAGATTGAATTATCAGCGCGCCTTTCCATTTCGCCGGAACATTTTGGAGTCTGTCTGGTAGCTCTGTCATATCAACAGCTTCGTCATTGAGTTCCATTGCACCAAACCGCTCTGAGTTCCGGGGATTGGCAATCTGCATGATGGAGCTTTCCGACGGTGGGTATTTGTAGGCGAGTTGCTTGCCCTCCTGCGTTTCGGGTCCGGATAATCGGATCATGATGGAGCTTCCCATTCTCGTAACCTGACCAGGAAGGAGATTGACTTCAATGATGGGCGCAGGCTCTTCTCTAAGCGCCGATATGCGGAACCACATCTGTCCCCCACGGAACAAGATCGCCTCAACGCGCTTGGCGCGCCTCATGGCGCCAATGACAACTCCTAACTTGGCATCCTCGTCCGCTTTGACGATCAGAGTTTTAATTCTCAGTCCGTTGACTGTCAAGAACTCTTGCCAGTCGTCCAGAGTTGTCATCGTCTTGCCTTCGATGGACATCCCCCCCTGTGACCCAATTTGCAGGACTGCAAAATCATCTGCCCAGGTATCCCCAAGCACCATTGCTCTATATGCCCTGGGTTCGGGCTTTTCCTTCGACATATTGGCATTATGGTACGTTTCGCCACCGGGAGTAATGGTGATATAATTGACACTAGTTCTCAATCCAGTTTTGCTCACGGACACGATATACGTCCCGGGGAACAATCCCACAATTTCGTAGTCGCCGGCTTCGTCGGTGGTAGCCTCACGCAGGACCTGCCCATTACGTTCAACGCGAACGAGGGCGTTCACTAAGGGCTTGCGTATGATAAGGCTGTCCATATCGGTAACTGTGCCGCGTACTGAGCCAGTGCCCGCAGGCTTGGACGGTGACGGCTTAATCCGCTCCTGCACCTGTGCGGCAAGCTCAGATTTTCCTGCTTGTTCATAGGCTTGCTTCAGGGCCTCAAGATAATTACGACTGGGAGCCAGTTCTACAGCTTTTTCATAATCCTTTATGGCCTCGTCCTGCTGTCCTATAGCAGCGTGGAAATTCCCTGATAGAGTATGCAGGTAGGCGCTGTCTCCTGCCCGTTCTCTCAGTTCGAGAGCATATATTCGGGCATCCTCTTCCATACCGAGTTGGTTATAAACAGCCGCCAATTGCGTATATGATTCTTCATCATCCGGCCATATATCAAGCTTCTCCTTATACATTGATATAACCTTGTCCTGCTGTCCTGTGGCAATGTAGACATCCGCTAATTGCATGTAGGTTCTATGCCCTAAGGGTACTTTTTCATTGCTTGACTCTGTGCTAAGTGCCTTTTTATATGCTGAGATGGCCTTTTCATATAGTCCATGCGACGAATAAAATATGCCCAACTGCTGATAGGCGGTATAGTCCTCCGGGGAGAGTTCCACCACTTTTTCATACATTTCAATGCCTTTTGCTATATCCCCCCGCAGCCTGTGAACCTGCCCCAGCATCTTGTAGGCGTTTGGATCAGCGGGATCCTTCTGGGCAACTTCCTGGAGGGCGGGAGTTAAGTCCGCAACCCTATCGTATGTAATAAATCCCCGAAAAAGACTGAACGAAACTCTGTATGCCATCCTCCTATCCATTATTTCGTCGCCTTTAAGTACTTCCTGCGCCGCCGCCAAAAGCTCATCTAATTTGCCTTCCATTGCCAGTCCATCCAGTTGTCTGACCAGTTCATTCAATTGTCCGGAATATACAGCGGTTTTCTGTCGAGTTGTGTTTGATTCATCTCCAAACGACATGGGAATCATTGACATTGAAAAAATAATCAAGAAGAATAAAACCGCGATCCTTTTCATAATACCCCTCACTTTCTCCCTTTTATCCACTGCCGAAAAGACTCGGTCTCGAATAGCTCTTCAGCGATTCTGGCGTATCCCTCTTTCAGCGGATGACTGGCGTCGGCATAGTGTTCGCTTGGCAAATCTGAAGCCGATCTATAATTTATTCCCTCATCCTCAAACCAGTTTTCCATCTCATTTTTCATGACATTATAGCGATTGAGGCTCTCGTCTGTCAAGATATACGGATTAAAAGGGCCAAGTATAACAAATATATTGTTATCTCTTGCTTTCAACGTTTTTACAGCTTTCCTGAAGGAACTCCACTGGAATGATTCTTCCGCCTGTACCCATTGGAAATTCTGCTTTTTCGCGCCTCTTTCAGTCCAGCTTACGGGTCTGCTTTTAGGCTGGTTTTCAGGGACGGGTATTTCCAGAGTGATGGCTTTCAGAGGATTCCTGTAGGGATTCTCTATTGTCCAGTTCGCTATGTCCATATTCTCAAAGTAGTTGGCTCTTATATGTCTCGTCCAACTGAAGAAACGTATTTTTCTTTCCATAGCGACACTGACCCTCTGCGCGAAAGTCGGGTTGTAGCAGGCCAGATTCGGGACAAACTGCGGCACCAGCCTGGAATGATTGAGGCGAAACTCCTTATCGCCGCTCAAGTCGTGCCTCTTTGAACTCATCCACAGGGGATTCAGATGCAGGATAACTCCTTTGTTTGAGATAGCCTTGCCGTAGTGTTTCACCAGACCCAGGATCGCGGCTGGATGCGTGCCGTCAACGCCCAGATTAGCGAATATATCCTCTCCCGCCTGTTCATTCAGATAATAGGAGAGTGTTCCATCCATCGCCACATACTGACCCCAGACAACTGAATCCCCCACAACTACAAACGGGTATTCCGAACAGGCACGCTTGCTCCAACGCGTGAACATCCAGTAGTCATCACTGAGGAGATACGGCAAGCGATAGTCAGTTGACGGATTAAACTCCTCCAACCCCTGCCAGACTATGGGAAGGAGGTAGACTATCACCAGAATAATGACCAGCACCACCGCCCAATGCTTCCACGAAAGCCTGATGGAATTAGAACTGAAGGTAAATGAATTGCTCATTGCTGGAACCCGTAAATATTATAATGTAAAGGATCATGAGACATACAATCGCTATTTTCAGAGGCGTCCAGTCGAGAATCTTCCTTAGCCTGGACTCAAATAAGAACTGATAAACCCAGATGGACAGGCAGAAAAACAGCGCGACGAATGGAAAAGCTGGATCTGCCAGCCCTGACGTGAAAATCCCTTTTATAACCAGTAACGCATCGCTCAGATTCTCCGCCCGGAAGAATATCCATGCGAAGGTGACAAAGATAAAGACGGAGATTTGCTTCACCAGTTTAGGAACTTTCTCCTGATAAAATTCCGTCCGCTCCAACTCTCTTGTCAGCAATCTCCCGACGGCGTGCAAAGCTCCCCAGATGACAAAAGTCCACGCCGCACCGTGCCAGAGTCCGGAGACCACCATCGTTATGAATATATTCCTGTAGGTGTTGAATTTGCCCGCGCGATTTCCGCCCAGCGGGATGTATAGATAGTCCTTGAACCACGAAGAGAGGCTGATATGCCATCTGCCCCAGAAATCGCCCAAACCTGTAGCCAGATAGGGATTATTGAAGTTGAGCATGAGGTTAAAGCCCATCATCCGCGCTATACCCCGCGCCATGTCGGTGTAGCCGCTGAAATCGAAGTAGATCTGCCAGCAGAAAGCGAATGTGGCAAGCATTAAGGCGAGGCCGCTGGCAAAGTCGGGAGCGGCGTAAATCTTATCCACGTACAGCGCGAGGAAATCCGCCAGAGCCACCTTCTTGAAAAGCCCCACAACGAACAAAGAAAGCCCGTCGGTGATGTTCTGTGCATTTATCTCCGGTTTTTTCCTGAGTTGTGGGAGCAGATTCCCCGCTCTTTCGATAGGCCCTGCCAGCAATCGCGGGAAAAGAGCGACAAAAGCGGCAAATCGGAAGAAATTTGGCTCCTTTTCTGCCTTGCCCCGGTAGAAATCTATGGTATAGCTCAACGCCTGAAAGGTGAAAAACGATATTCCAACAGGAAACATCATCCCCGGCTTCGGGATAGTATAAGACGCCCTCATCAGGGAAAGAAGGGCATTCAGGTTATCGATCACAAAAACACTATACTTAAAAAATCCCAGAAGTCCGAGACTATTGACGATGCCTACAACGAGCCAGAGTTTCTTTCTCTGGCTTTTTTGCATGAATATTACCGCAAAGTAGTTCGTCGCTGTCGAATAACCAATGATGAGCAGATAATAAGGGTTCCACCACCCATAAAAGAAATAAGATGCAGCCAAAAGCCAGTAAAGATAAAACCTCGTCCTCCTCAGAGGGAGGTATATGGAATAAACAACTATGAAAAATATGGCGAAGTGCCAGCTATGAAATAACATCGATCCACACTCTGGGAGCGCAGGCATCCTGCCTGCATCATCTGCCAGAAAATTCAGTAACTCAGGTTGTTAGTTACTCAAGCACAATGACGCACAGCCACTAGTAGTTCAATCGACAAGTAGCCATAGCTTTGTAGGGGCAGGTTCTATCATGCTGATATACTGGCATTTGCTGAACAATCTCAATAACCAGCATAATTTGCGCCAACTTGACAACCTCAAACCTGCCCTTCTTGAAAACACAGCTTATTTACCGATTAAACCACTAACTAAAGCGTCTGCCAATACATAATTCATTATACCACAATAACATATTGGAGTACATAGGCAGTTTTCTGTCGGACGCTGTTTCAAAGTAGTCGGTGACATGAAATCAATGAGGATCACCCCCATCCCAGCCTTCCCCCGTCAAGGGGGAAGGGGCTTAAAGTCAACTATAGCAAGTGTTTCTGCTCCTTCCCCCTTGACGGGGGA
>SDBT01002999.1_pt1 | contig 29370 bp, 28 predicted proteins | sample 2277101 | NCBI WGS metagenome assembly SDBT01 (sample SAMN10404973, study PRJNA504765) | marine sediment metagenome | isolation source: marine sediment core GS10_PC15, 103 cmbsf | place: Arctic Ocean: Southern Knipovich Ridge | collected 2010
GGCGCCGGCGGTGGCTCGGGCGGTGGCGGGGCCTCGGGCGGCAGTTCTGGCGCCGGCGGTGGCTCGGGCGGTGGCGGGGCCTCGGGCGGCAGTTCTGGCGCCGGCGGTGGCTCGGGCGGTGGCTCGGGCGGTGGCTCGGGCGCCGGCGGTGGCTCGGGCGAGTCAGCCGCGACCGCCGTCATGTCGAATGCTCCACAATGGAAGCAGCGCCCCTTCTCCGGATCTACCTCCCTGCCGCACCGCCTGCAGGGATTCTCAATTCTCTCGATGTTGACGCTCGCGACGTTCTCGTACGGCACCAGGGCGAGATTCTCCTCCTTCTCCTCTCCGATCACGCGGATATAGAGAACCCTCTTCTCGTGGTCGTCCCTGATGTCGATGTTCGGCCAGGTCGGGGTCATCTCCCGGTAATACCGCTGGCCCACCCTGACTTTGTCTCTGAAATTCACCGACTTGATAGCGATCATGCTGACTCCTCTCCTGTCTCCGTGTTTTCCCCGAGCCCCTCGAGCAGCCTTGCCCGGGCCTCGGGGTTTGCCTTGATTTCCTCGATCACCACCGACATCAGATCCTCCGAGGACACCTCCGTCATCTGCACCTTCGCCGAAAGGTCGGCATCGAGCTCGGCCGACACATGGTGCCTCACGGGTGAATCCAGGCCCAGGAGCGCCGCCCGCCGGCTGGATATCTTGAGCAGCAACCTCACAAGCTGGCCCATGGTGTCCAGTGGGATCCGCTCTCGATCGAACTTCTTCCATGCCTTCTGCCACATGGCGTCGAGGCGCTTTTTCTCGATATGCCTGAGTTTGTCGGCTGGCTCCTGGTAGGCCTTCTTCATGCCGAGCTCGATGGCTTTTTGGGCCCCCTGTCGGCTTCTGTACTCTAGCTCGACCGCTATCTGCTCCAAAGTGAGCCCCGCCACCCTGAGTTCTATCGCCTTGAGGTGTCTCTGTGCTGTTGTCAGGGCCTTTTGTCCGGTCTTTGCTCGACCACGGCCTCTGCCCTTCTTGCGTCCACTCGCCATGTGTCCACCCCGCCTCGCTTGGCGGCCATTTCGCTGCCTTGTCTGCCAGAATGCGCCAATCTGGCACAGTTGTCAACTGAATTGCGACAGATTGTCACAGGATGGCGGAGGTGGCTACCCGGCGGGGTGTTCTACTCCCGCCAGTACGGCTCGGCGGGCTTCTCGGTCAGCAGCCAGTCCAGGAGATCTCCGCGGGTCATCCAATAGATGACTCGGCCGCCGTCTCTGGTTGACCTGATCGGCGCATTGAGCTGACGCAGGACTTTGACAATCCGGTATGCAGTCCGCCGGTTGATACCCATGTCCTCGGCCAGGTCGGGGACCGACAACCGGCCGCCGGCGACCAGGTGACGGATCGCCTCCAGGAGCTCGGCCGCGGTCCGGTAGCGCCCCGGCTGGATCATCCCGACAGGTCCTGCACGAGCTCGAGCGCCCTGGCCAGAGTCCAGTCAGCCTCGTCGCCCTCTCCCAGCCGCTTGATGCCCCGCGCGAATCTCAGCAGCCTGAGTACCTCGCCGGCGTCGTGCTTGCCGAGTATCTCCTCGATGCTCCGCAGGGCGTCGACCGCCCGGCGAATCCCCTCAGCGTAGGAGCCATCGCCGTACTCGGTGAGCCAGGCGACCAGGTCCTCGGTCAGACGGATGCTGATTGATCGGGTGGTCATTTTACGCCTCACAGGGAATGGCCACCCAGATTTCGGCCTTGGGTGTCCATCCGCCCCCCGGGCACGGGCGCCCCAGGGTCAGTTGGTAATGGCGCGAGTCGGGCTTGCCCCGGGACAGGGACACTCCGTCCGGCCGACACGTCACTACGTCCAGCCGAGTCGTGCGCTCGATGGCACGACAGATCGCCCCTATTTCGTCCCCGTCGTCTCGTCGCATGGCGTAGGCTGGTAGGTCCAGCTCGTCGGCCCTGGGGCCCCACGTACTGAAATGGATTCGTCTGGACATATCGTCGCCTCCCGCGCCCTCCAGGGCGCATCTGTTACGGTCCAACACCCTCTAGCCAGAGCAAATCGTCGATGCTCGCACCGGTCTGATCCGCGAGCTCCGCCCTAATCTGTTGCCGGCGGTGGGCTTCCCCGCCCTCGCGCCAGTCGGCCGCCACGGCCTTATCGGCCGTCAGTAGATCGCCGATGCACACGATGTCGGCGATTACCGGCTCGCCATCCGCGCCGAGTCCCACCACGCGACCGCGCACCCGGTAGCAGTAGCGATAGCCTCGGGCCGCATAGTGCAGTCCCGTGGCCACGCTAAGGCCCGCCTCGGGTGAGCCGCCTGAGTGATCCGTCGAGCGCAGCATGGCACCGGTCAGCGCGTCATCATGCTCGCCCGCGCGATTGGTGGCTCTCCATGCCTCGATGATGTCGCCGGGCTCCGGGCTGGTGCCCGTGCCGAGCTCGGCCCGCAGAGCCACCGCGGCCCCGTGGCGTCGATGCCATGCTGCTGGGCTGATGTACTCGCCCCGGGGCGCCCCGTCGTCCAGCCACTTTTTGATTTGCGTCGTGCTCATGTCTTACTATTGTTGCACATACTATGCCATAATCCGAGCACGTAATATCAGGGGGTTACGCGGGTTTCCGGGTCAAAACCCTATGTAAAAAGGTCAAGCGTTGCACATTAGTTGCACACCTGGTTTTCTGGATCTGATTCAAGCCCTGGAAATTGCTACCGATCCGCGTTTCGGGATCTGAAATAATCCGAATTTCTCTGCAAAATCAGTGTAACGTCTAGAATCGCACTCTAGAGGTCGGGTTCGCTCCAAGGCAAGTGCGTCAAGCTTGACATCTAGATCAAGTTAGACCATACTGTTTTCAGAGGTCGAACGTTGTCGACGGCCTCAGGAGGTGTGTCATGTACCTACAGACTTCTCGCACCGGCCCGGCATGCATCCGGATGCGCCCGAGCCCTGCGGCCCAGTACTTCGCGGTCCAGAACCTCATTCGGCCGTGGGAGGTCGAATACTTGGTCGCCGAGGTTCCCTGGTGGGAGATCACTCGCGGCCACAGCTTCGCGGTCGAGGTTGCAGACTGGCTGCGGGAACGTCTCTCGTACGGAGTGCTCAACTACATCCCTGACCCGGAGGCACGGGGGACCACCGACTTCTGGTGCTCGCCGTCCGCGACCATGTTGAACGGCGGCGGCGACTGCGAAGACCTCGCCATCCTGGCAGTGTCGTTGCTCCGTGCCGGAGGCGTGGACGCGTTCGTCGTCACGGGGAGGGTCTGGACCGACCACGGATTCCAAGGACATGCATGGGTAGAAGGCTGGGACCCAAGCGGTTTCTTCATGATCGAGGCCACGTCGGGTGAACTACTCCGGCGTCGGCCGCGATTCTACCGGGCGCAGCTGCTCCTCGGCCCAGACGTTTTTCGATTGGCCGCATGAAAGACGAGATGATCGATGTTGCCAGCCTTCACTCGAGACGGTCTGCTCCCACCAGAGGACTACGAACTCACGCTCGACGAGATCCGTGCTTCGCTGCTCGTTGTGGGCCCGGGCCCGTCTTTCCCCAACTGGGACAGCAACTGGCGTGCCACGCTCGTCGACAACCTTGAGGTGATGGTCCGGCAGCTCTGGCAGGTTGGCATCACAGAAATCTTCATCGACGGGTCCTTCGTTGAGGACAAGGATCACCCGAATGACATCGACGGGTACTTCACCTGCGACCTGAGGGAGCTGGCGTCCGGGCAACTCGAACGGAAGTTGAACCTCCTCGATACGCACAAGGTGTGGACCTGGGATCCGGCGACGCGTCGATCTTTCCGCGGGTACCCCAAGAGGCAACTCCCGATGTGGCACGCCTACCGCGTCGAGCTCTACCCCCACGTCGGGCAGATCTCGGGCATCCGTGACAAGCACGGCAACGAACTTGAGTTCCCTTCGGCATTCAGGCTCTCTCGTCGGGATGGCCAGCCGAGGGGTATCGTGAAGATCAAGAAAGGAGACCAGCCATGATCCGCAATGAGAGCGAATACCAGGAAGCGGTCCGGCGGCTCCAGGAAGAGAACGAACGGCTGTCGAAGCACCGCACCCATCTCGAGCAGATGGGGCTCGGACCTGACGAATTGAAACGCGCACTGGATCCGCTTCGCGCGTTTCACGAGCAGCTCGTCGAGGAGGTCGAAAGCTACGAGCGCCTGAAGCGAGGCGACATCGCAGAGCTGCTGAACCTCCACGGGCTTGGCCACGCCCTGGTGGCGCTGCGCATCGCGCTTGGCCTCACGCAGCGTGAACTCGCCGAGCGGCTCGGCGTTCACGAGTCGCAGGTCTCACGCGATGAACGCAACGAGTACCACAGCATCACCGTCGAGCGAGCCAGCCGCATCCTCGACGCTCTCGGCGTTCGTCTGCGAAGCGAGTTCGAGCAACCGATCATCCAGAAGGATGGCCCGCAGCGGGCGGCGGCCAGTGGCCAGCACGCCTGACGGTCCAACAAGCTCGTTGACCGCCTTGTGAGATTTCTCGAAGGGTGGGCTTTCGAAAAGTTCCCCGCTAACATTTCTAATTTGCTACCGAATCGCGTCTGGGTTTCAGAATTACTTTGTAAGCCGTTGATTTCTTTAGTGTGTTCTAGAATCGCACTCTAGCGTGACTGTGGTATCGATCGCCTCGGTGTTCAGATTCTGAACTTCGTTTCGGGGCAATGGCGCTTCTCCGAAGAGACCCAGGTTCGTCCTGGCGAACCCCCGGAACTCTGGGGAGCGCGTTGATACAGGTCGTCACCGCCTGTATGACCGCAGGACCGCCAGGCCCAGCAGCATGCCCAACAGAGCCAGAGTGCTGGCGCTGCCCGTTGTTGTGGCGCAGTCGTCGCAGCTGCTGTTCATGATCGAGTCGCTCTGGGTGGTGATCGCGAAGGCCGTGACCAGTTCGATCAGGATGTTCATGTTGGTGTCGTTGAAGGCGGGCAGGTCCTGGTATGAGACGCCGTTGGCCAGCTCGACCGCCACCAGGGTCATGGCGTCGGCCCGGTCGCCGAAGGGAGGGGCGGCCGGAAGGTCGAACGCGCCTTCGGCCGGCGGGGCCAGCACCTGCCAGGTGCTGTTGGCCGGGCCGTCGAATATCATGTGGAGGTAGTCGGTGCCGGCCGGTAGATCGGCGATGCTGGCCCGGCGGTCGAGCGGGTCGTAGGTGACCGTGGCCGGGGCCCGGAAGGGCGGCAGGATGTGGGTGCCCGAGAACTCGTCGACGAACAGGACCTGGCCGGCCAGCGACCTCCACCCGATGTCGCCGGTGGTCGTGTCCATGGCCAGGGCCAGCACCACCCGCCGGACCTGGTCCTCGGGCAGCCGGCCGGCCACCTCCGCGACGGTCACGACGATGTCCTCGACCACGCCGTCCGGGAGATCGTCCGCGCTGACCACGTCCAGACCCGCGCCCGCCCCCAGCGGCACAAGCCCGGCGCCGCGCACGAGCACGCCGGCCAGGATGAACACGCTGTCGTAGATATAGCCGCCGGCGCCCGCGGGCAGGGGCGCCACCGAGAAGATCATGGTCCGGTCCCTCGGCACTTCCAGGACCATGGGGCCGCCCGGCAGGGGTGGAAAATTGTCGTAGTCGGCCACCAGGTCCGTGGTGTCTCCGTTGCCGTTGATGTCGTCGACGTCGATCACCTTGGGTATGGGCGCGATCTCCACCCCCGGCACGATGGCGGTGTAGTTGCCCTGGCACATGTCCAGCACCTGGACCATCAACCGGGCCTGGTCGACGTCGCCTCCCGAGATGTACGGGCCCAGGACCTCGATCATGTCCACCAGGTTGATCTTGCCTCCCAGACCCCAGGCCACCCGCGCGCCCGGAGCGGCCGTGGGGGAGAAGAACTCCTTGAACCAGGTCTGGTTCAGGCCCAGCGCCAGACCGGCAGGCATCAAGAGGTCCTCGGAGGTGCCGCCCAGTTCGATGTGAACCATGACCTGCTCGCCGAGCAGCATGTCCAGGTTCATGTTGAAGAGGTTTCCCGACAGCGATGCGCCGGCCAGGCCCACGTTGACCTCGCAGGAGTCGCCCGGCTCGCAGACGATCCGGCTGAAGTCGAATTCGTCGCGAAAACCGCCGGCCGTGGATAGATTGTGCAGCCTGGTCAGATAGACGATGATGTCGTTGCTCTCCACGTTCACCACGGTGACGTAGTGGTAGGCAGGATGGGATGCCGATATCGAGGCCGGATTACCGATATCCGGTTCGATGCCGTCGAAATCCGCCACGCCGTCGATGTCGGTGCTGGCCGTCAGGTCGTTCGGCGTCGCGTGGATTGTAACGCCGGCGTTCACGATCGGAGTCCCGCCCTGTTCGTCCAGGACCAGCACCCGAGTGTGTGGGGGGAAGACGCAGGTGTGATCGGCGTTGCAGATCTCGTCCGGCTGGCAATGGTCGTTGCCACAGCACTCGTGACACAGGCCATCGTCGCACAGGTGGAACGTCGGGCCGCAGTCCGGCACGCACGTGCAGGTGTCGGGGTCGCACACCTCGCCGGGAACGCAGGTATTTGGGCAAGCTTCGCCGCATCGATCGTCCCCGCAGCACTTGCCGGCGCAGTTCGGCGTGCACTCGCACAGACCGTCGGCGCCGCAGGTCTCTCCGGCGCCGCACCCCGGCGAACAATCGCCGCCGCAGCCGTCAGGGCCGCACTTCTTGCCGGCGCAGTCCGGTTCGCAGCCCGTGTCCGAGTCGCCGCATCCGGCAGCGGCCAGGACGACGCACAGGGCGGCCGTCAGGATAGCGATTCTCTTCATGGCCGAACTCCCTTGTCAGAGGTAATTACAGCAGATTCCAGTAGTAGCTCAGCACGAACAGGAGCTGGAGGTTGCAGCCGGTGCAGTAGTATTCGAGGTGCTCGGGCTTGGCCATCTCGCCGTCCATCCAGTGGTGGAGGGCCATCCCGTCCCGGTAGAGGTAATTGGCGATGAAGTCGAGGACCTCTCCGGCCTCGTCGAGATACTCCCGGTCGCCGGTGTTCTCGTACAGGGCCATCAGGGCGGTTATTGTGTAGCAGTTGGAGGACAGGGTCTTGTAGTCGTCGGTCTTCGCGCCCATGACCTCCATGCTGTACGGGGAATGGTAGCCTCCCCGCTCGTGGTCCTTGAGCGGCTGGATCGCGTCGAACAGCGACTCGCTCCTCTGAAGATAGATCGGATCACCGGTGAGCTGGTAGAGCCGGCCGTACAGGACCATCATGATGACGTTCGGGTAGAGGTGGAGCTTCTCGACCGAGGGGTTGTAGCGGTACGCCTGCAGGTCCGCGTCCCACACCTGGGCGTGGATCGCCTCGACGAGCGTTTCCGCCTGCTCGAGCTTGTCCGCGGACGCGTCCGCGCCGAAGAGCAGCGCGTGCTCCACGTTCAGAACGGCGAACAGGGCGGTCACGACCGTGTTCCCGTAGGTGTAGATCGCATAGATGTCAAGGTCCGGGACGTAGTGGTCGAACGAGGCGATCAGCTCGTTCCACTTGCCGACCGAGAAGTCGATGTTGTCCTTGATGTGCCTCTTCGAAAGAGCGCACCCTCCGTCGAGCAACGCGCAGGCCGCATCGTAGTTCTCGTACGCGTAGTAGATCCCCAGGTTCCCCATCAGGATGTCGTCCCCGGCGTCCAGGAACAGCAGGTAATCGTCCCGCCAGTCGTCGACCAGCCCGCTGACGAACCCGGTGGTCAGAAAGCCCCTCTCGACGTACTTCGGCTCGTCCGTCTCGATCCCCCACGGGATCAGGAAGGCCTGCCCGTAGAAGCTCCCGTCACCGAAGTCCTCGCTCCAGTTGCCCTCCGGGCTCTTCCCCTCGGCGAAGAGGTGCTCGAGGATCTCGTTGAACATGTCTTCGTGAGGCCTGTTCCCGCCCTTGTCCGAACAGCCCGAGACGAGGAACGACAGGAAAAGGACACCCACCCACCCGATCGGACTCATGACACCATCCTGCTATGTCTTCCTGCGGATCAGGATGCTGAGCTCCTGGTCGGTGTCGACCTGGAAGATCTTCAGGGGCCTGGACTTGCCCTTGAGCAGGGCGGGGGGAAGGGGTTTACAGCGGAAGTGGGGCTCGAGGTTCTTCCATACCGTCTCGGAGATGATGATCTCGCGGCCCTTGGCCCTGGCGGTCAGGCGGGCGGCCACGTTGACCGGGTCGCCGATGGCGGTGAAGTTGCGGCGCACGCTGGAGCCGATCGGTCCGACCACGACCTCGCCGGCGCTGATGCCGATGCCCATGTCGATCGGCTCGGAAACCCAGCGCTGGAAATGGGTGTCGAGCCGCTCGAGCTGGCGCAGCATGTCGAGCGCGGCGCACACCGCCCGGCTCTCGTTGTCCGGGTGGTCGATCGGGGCGCCGAAGAGCGCCATCAGGCCGTCGCCGAGGAACTTGTCCAGCACCCCGCCGTAGCTCAGAACGCAGCCCACCATGGCCTCGAACAGGGTGTTGAGCAGCTCGGAGATCTGCTCGGGCTCGAGTGCCTCGGCCACCTTGGTGAATCCGCGCAGGTCGGAGAACAGCACCGCCAGGTGGGTGCGGCGCATGGTCGTGGTCCGGCCGGTCTGGTGCAGGATCTGGTAGGCCACCGACGGATCCAGGTGGCGCCGGATCACCCCGGACAGCTCGTCCAGCCTGTGCTTGCGGGTCAGGGCGTGCTCCACCCGGGTCAGAAGTTCCTCGGGCGAGACGGGCTTGTGCAGCACGTTCTCGGCGCCCAGCCGCAGGGCCCGCAGCAAGGTCTCCTCGTCTCTCTTGACCGTGACCACCAGGACAGGGACATTGGAGGTGCGCGGGTTCTGCTTGAGCACCTGCAGGGTCTGCATGCCGTTCATGCGCGGGAGGATCAGGCCGAGCAGGATCAGGTCGGGCGGATCAGCCTCCACCGCGGCCACCGCCTTCACAGCGTCGGGCATCGACTTGACCCGGTGGCCGTGGGCGGTCAGCACTTCGGCGGTCATGCTGCGGAAGAACTCGTCGTCGTCCACCAGAAGGACGGTCGAGGATGCGCCTGCCATTCTTCTCCCAGACCGGGCCGTCGCACCGGTCCATTCGACTTTACCACAGATCGGGCCGCCGTCACCTCCGCCCGGGCTGCAGGCCGTGCTTCTTGACCAGGCGGCGGATCTGATCGTAGCCCAGCTCGAGCGACCGTGCCGCCTCGGTCATGTTGCCGTGTCGCGCAAGGGCTTGCTCCAGCAAGCTCCGTTCGAAGCGGCGCACGCGTTCGGCGAAACCACCGGCCTCGACCTCGGGCCCGGCTTCCTCCACCGCGCCGAGGTCCAGGTCGTCGATCCCGATCGCGTCCGAGGAACAGCGGTAGGCGGCCCGTTCGATCAGGTTCTTCAGCTCGCGTACGTTCCCGGGCAGATCCAGCCCGGCCAGCGCCTCGATCGCCCGCTCGGACACCTCGATGCAGCGCAGGCCGGCCACCTCCTCGCGGAAGCGGGCCAGGAAGTGGCGACACAGGTCTCCGATGTCCTGCCTGTGTTCGCGCAGCGGAGGCACCTCGATGGTGTCGAAGGCCAGCCTGTCGTAAAGGTCGCGGCGGAAGGTGCCTTCGGCCATGGCGGCCTGCAGGTCGGCGTTGGTGGCCGCGGTCACCCGCACGTCCACCTGCACCGGCGGCCCGCCGCCGATCCGTTCGAAGGTCTGGTACTCTATCGCCCGCAGGATCTTCCGCTGCAGCGATACGGGCATGTTGCCGACCTCATCCAGGAACAAGGTCCCACCGTCGGCCAGCTCGAACTTTCCCCGGCGAGCATCGCGCGCGTCGGTGAAGGCGCCCTTCTCGTGCCCGAACAGCTCGGCCTCGGCCAGGGCGTCGGGCAGCGCGGCGCAGTTGATGGTGACGAACGGGCCGTCCCGCCGCCTTCCGGCCTGGTGCAGGGCGGCGGCCACCAGCTCCTTGCCGGTGCCGCGCTCTCCCAGGATCAGCACCGGGCGGGGGATATCCGCCAGCGCCCGGATCTTGTCCGTGACCGGCTTCAGGCCTTCCTCGGCGCCGATCATCCTCCCGCCGATGCCGGCCCTCCGGCGCAGCAGGCGGTTCTGCTGCTTCAGCCGCCGGTTGTCGCGCAGCACGGCCAGCATGCGGTCCAGCTTGTCCATCTGCACGTCCAGGCGCTGGTCGAGCCGGGGGTCCTTCTCGACGAAGTCGGTGGCCCCCAGCCGCATCGCCCGCACCGCGTCCTCCACCGTGCCCTTGCCGGTCAGGATGACCACCGGCAGTTCGGCGAAGCGCTTGCGCAGGTCGGTCAGGACGGCCAGCCCGTCACGGCGACCCGGGCCCAGGTCCAGGTCAAGCACCACCAGGTCTACATTCAGACTATCCTCGGCCAGCGCGGCCAGCGCCCGGTCCCCGTCGGCGAAGCCGGCCACCTCGCGGCCTCGGCGCTTGAGCAGGTCGGCAAGCAGCTCGCGCACCTCGGGCTGATCGTCGATCACGAAAACCTTGCCATCGCTCGTCATGGGGTGGCTCTCCTGGCCGGCTCAGCTCGTGGGTTGTTGTTCGGCCGCGGCCGCCTGCGCGAGTTCGAGGGTCTCGTATGGGTGCATCGAGGGCGGCGCCTGGGCGCCGGCGGCCGGCAGGCGGGCGGTGAAGGTCGTCGGGCCGCCCGGAGCCGAGGCCACCGAGATGTGGCCGCCGTGGGAGAGCACCGCCCGCCGGGCGACGGCCAGGCCCACCCCGGATCCGTCGGGCTTTTTCGTGAAGCCGGTCTCGAAGATGCGAGAGCGGTCCTCGGCGCTGATGCCCGGCCCCTCGTCGGTGACGACAACCTCGACCCAGCGGTCGGCGTCCCGGGTGCGCAAGCTCAGGCGGACCGGCCGGTCTTCGGGTCCGGCCTGGAGCGCGTTGGTCAGGATGTTGGCCAGGGCGTCGACCAACTGGTCCTCGTCGCCGCGGACCAGCGGCAGCCCGGCGGGCAGGGTGCACCGTAACCTGTCGGGCTCGGCCACCGCCTGTTCGATAGCCCGACGCACCAGGTGCGCGGGCGAGAGCAGGCGCGGGGCCGGGGGCCTGTGGCGGATGGTCTGCAGGAACCGGGCCCATTCCTCGAACAGCTCGTCCAGCCTATTCGGCATCCCGTCGGCAGTCTGGTCGAGCTGCTCGATCTGTCCCAGACGCGCCCGGCTGGCCAGCACGGCCACCCTGTTCTTCATCCGGTGGGCCTGGCGGCGCACGTCATCGTAGGCGTCGGCGCGGCCGCCCTCCTGCACGAACCGCATAAGGCGGGCCAGCAGTCGCGGCGACTCGTGCGGCAGGCCGGAGACCAGCAGGCCCAGCCAGCGGGCTACAGCGTCGTCGTCGTCGATGGCCGACAGCGCGCGGGCCAGCGATTCCAGCGTTCCAGGCCTTTCGGGATCCACCATGATCGAGCGCAGCAGCCAGGGCAGCGCGTGGGCCGGCCGTCCTTGCCGGAGCAACAGGGCGCCGAGTCCGCACAGCCCGGCCGGGTCGTCGGGTGCCCGGCCCAGCCCCCGGTGGAACAGGGACTCGGCCCGCTCGAGATCCTCCGGGCTCTCGGCGACAAGCTCGGCCAGCAGGAACAGCGCCTCGGCCTCGAGGGCCCGCGGCAGGCCGGTTGCCGAATCCGTCAGCAAGCGTTCCAGCTGTGAGCGGGCCAGTTGGCCCGCCTCGGGGTCCTGGCCGCGCCGGGCCGCCAGGTGGCGGGCGAATGCGATCATCAGGCGCGCGTCGGTCCGGTGGCGTTGAAGCCCGACCGTGAAGACGCAATCCACCTCCTGCTCAGGGCGTCCGGCCAGCAGATCGGCTCGGGCCTGAAGCAGCACGTGGTAGGCGCTGCGCCTCTCGGGGGCGACGGCCTGCAGGTCGTCCAGGGCGGCCGCGGCACGGCCCGCCTCTAGCCGGGCAGATGCTCGCAGGGTGCGGGCCCAGGCGCTTTCGGGCCGCTCTTGAAGCGCCGTGTCCAGGTCGGGCAGGGCTCCGGCCGGGTCGCCCGAGGCCAGGCGCACCGAGGCCCTTTGCAGGCGGGCCTCGTAAAGGTCCGGTTTTGCTTGCAGGGCCCGGGAAAAGGCTCCCAGCGCCGCCGGGTAGTCTCGCCCGTCTGCCAGGATCCGCCCGCGCAAAAGCTCCGCCCCGGCCCGATCCGACGGCGGCCCGAGCCAGGCCAGGGCGGCGGCGAAGTCGCCCGCGTGGTACAGCGCCCGGGCCAACTCCAGTCGCGCCCCTTCAGCGTTGGCGTCCAGCACCAGCGCTCCTTTGCGCACCTCGGCGGCGGACTCCGGCGCGCGCGCGGCCAGGTGCGCCTCGGCCAGGACGGCCAGGCGGGCCGCCCGGGCCGGGTCGATCGGCCGCGCCGCCCGGCTGCGCACCCCGGGGCGATGGTACGGTTTGCGTTTTCGCCGTCTGATCACCGGACCGAGTCTAGCGCCGCAGACTCCGCGGCACAAGACTTGCTCGCATTGCCCCATTTCCTTTGACTTTGCCGGGTCCTTGGCCGAAAATGGCGCCCGTCCGCGACTGGAGAGCAGATGGGCTCGTACGACGGTATTCTGGGCCACGAGAGGGCCATCGGGCAGCTCGAGCGGGCCCGGCGCTTTTGCCGGGTGGCGCACGCCTACCTGTTTCACGGACCGGACGGCGTGGGCAAGCAGAAAGTGGCGCTGGCTTTCGCCCAGGCGCTCAACTGCGAAGACGAGGAGCAGGCGCCTTGCGGTGTCTGCGAATCCTGTCGGAAAATCGAAAGATACAACCACCCGGACGTGCGCCTGCTGGCCAGCGAGTCCTATCTGGTCGCCAGAGGCCTGCTCGATATGGAGAAGGGCACGCCGTCTGTGCAGATCAAGAACGCCCAACTGGGCGAGCTGGCGGACCTGTTCAGGCACCGGCCCTATCTCGGGCGCTTCAAGGTGGTGGTGGCGGTGGACGCCGACCGGATGAACGTCAACTCGCAGAACCGTTTCCTCAAGACCCTGGAGGAGCCCAGCGACGACTCGGTGATCATTCTCGTTACCACCCATCCCGAGGCCTTGCTGCCGACCATCCGTTCTCGCTGCCAGGCGCTGGCCTTCGGACCGTTGAGCCGCGAGGCGGTGGCCGAATACCTGATCGAACACCACGACATGGAGCCGGGACAGGCCCGGGTGCTGGCCGCCATGGCCCAGGGCAGCCTGGGCCGGGCCGTGCAGTTTACCGACGAGGGATTCCTGCAGGCCCGGGACGGGGCGCTGGCGAGCCTGTCGCGGGTGCTCACAGGAGACCTGGCCGACGTGCTGGCGGTCGGAGAAGAGATCGGCGCAGGCCGCAACGGTCGGGATCGATTGGAGATGTCCCTGGACTTGATGGAGATGTGGTTCCGCGACCTGTTGATTTGCCGGCTCGAGGTGGACGAGCGGTTGCTCGTCAACCAGGACCGGAGTGACGAGTTGCAGCGTTTCGCGGCCAGGACCTCGTCAAGGCAGCTGCTGCGCTGGATCGAACGGGTTCGGACGGTCCGGGGATCGCTTCGCGTCAACGTCAACCCGCGTATGGCTATGGATGCCATGCTGCTGGCCATGAGGAATGGTTAATCTTGAGCGGTTCGAGCGATGACAAGCCCGGTGCTGACGAGTCGCGGTCCGAAGCGGACGAGCGGGTGGACACCACAGCGGCGATCGTGGTCGGCGAACCCGGCCGGGCCGGGCCAGACAGCGATGGAGCCGGTAAAAGAGATCCCGAGCCACGGTTGCCGGAGCGAATGGCTGGTGTCTGCCTGGCCGACGGCAAGGTGTTCGACTTCGATCCGGGCAATCAGAACCTGGCAGTGGGCGATACGGTGGTTGTGGCCAACGAGCGCGATCTGAACCTGGGACGGGTGGCCTACGTGGTCCCCAACAAGTGCTGCAAGCGGATGCGCCGGGTGCTGCGCAGGGTGGGACAGCACGACCTGCTGCTGATGCGCCGGAACGAGAAGCGCGAGGAGGAGGCCTTCGAGCACTGTTCCAAGCGTATCGCCGAGCGCAATCTGTCCATGAAGCTGGTCCGTGTCGCCTTCCTTCACGGCGGCAACAAGGCCATCTTCTTCTTCACCGCCGACGGGCGCGTCGACTTCCGTGCCCTGGTGCGCGATCTGGCCCAGCAGATGCACGTGCGGATCGAAATGCGCCAGATCGGCGTGCGGGACGAGGCCAAGCTGCTCGGCGGGATCGGCGTTTGCGGCCAGCCGCTGTGTTGTTCGCGCTATCTGCGCAAGTTCGTGCCGGTTTCCATCAAGATGGCCAAGAACCAGGGACTGGCGCTCAATCCCCAGAAGGTCTCGGGTCTCTGCGGCCGGTTGATGTGTTGCCTGGTATACGAGGACGACGTCTACAGGGAGATGCGCAAGGGTTTTCCCAAGATGGGCAAGACCATCGACACGCCCGCAGGACCGGCCAAGGTGGTCGAGACCGCCGTGCTCAGCGGCAGGGTCCGGGTGTTGACCGAGAGCGGTCTCGACGCGTTCACCATCGAGGAATTGAAGGCCGGCGTCAAGGCTCCGCCCCGGGAGGACGTGCCGGGCCCGGCCGTGCGGAAGAAGGACGAGAAGGACGAGAAGGACGAAAAGGAGGCCGCAGCGGAGGGCCGCCGGTCCGGTCGACCCCGCCGGCGCCGGAAGTCGTCGGCTGCGGGCCGGGCGTCCGACCGACACGGAGAGGGGGCGGGTGCCGCCAAGGCAAAGGGGCCGGCCAAGCCCGAGAAATCCGAGCAATCCGCGGGACTGGAACAGCCGGCCAAATCCTCCGAGGCGACACCGTCGCAACGCAAGAAGCGCTCCCGGCGGCGTTCCAGGCGCAGGCGCAACCGCAATCGCGACCAGTCCGGCGGCGCCGAGGCGAAGAACTCCGGCTCGGGCCCTAAAGCCGACGGGAAGCCAACCACGGAGTAGAAGTAGAGGTGTCAGAGTCCATGTCCCAGGCCTTCTACGTGACAACTCCGATCTACTACGTCAACGACGTCCCCCACATCGGACACGCGTACACCACCATCGCTGCCGACGTGCTGGCCCGCCACCATCGGGCCATGGGCGGGCAGGTGCGGTTCCTGACCGGCACGGACGAGCACGGCCAGAAGATCGACAAGGCCGCGCGCGGCCAGGGGCTCGAGCCCATCCAGCTGGCCGACAGGGTGGTGGAGCGGTTCAAGGCCTTGTGGGAACGCCTCGGGATGAGTTACGACGACTTCATCCGGACCACCGAGCCGCGCCACGAGGAGGTGGTCTCGCGATTGTGGAAGCGGGTGATCGACAACGGCGACATCTACCTGGGCGACTACGAGGGGTGGTATTGCACCGGTTGCGAGGAGTACTACACCGAGACCGCCCTGGTTACCGGCGAGTGCTGTCCGATCCACAAGACGCCCGTAGAACGCCTGCAGGAGAAGAGCTACTTCTTCCGCATGTCCCGCTACACCCAGCCGCTGCTGGACTACATCCAGGAGCACCCGGACTTCATCCAGCCGCGGATCCGTCGCAACGAGATCGTCTCCTTCGTCCGTGAGGGCCTGCGGGACTTGAGCGTCTCGCGCACTTCGTTCCGCTGGGGTGTCCCCGTGCCCGGCGACCCCGAGCACGTGATCTACGTGTGGATCGACGCCCTGACCAACTATATCTCGGCCCTGGGCTGGGACGGCACCGACAACGGCGGGGAGTTGTTCGAGAGATTTTGGCCGGCCGACGTGCACCTGATCGGCAAGGACATCCTGCGGTTCCACGCGGTCTACTGGCCGACGTTCCTGATGAGCGCCGGACTGCCGCTGCCGAAGACCATCTTCGCCCACGGCTGGTGGACCGTCGAGGGCGAGAAGATGTCCAAGAGCTTGCGCAACGTGGTCGAGCCCCATGCGCTGGTGGACGCCTACGGCGTCGACGCGGTGAGGTATTTCCTGCTGCGCGAGGTCCCCTTCGGCCTCGACGGAGATCTCTCCCACCAGGCCCTGATCGGTCGGATCAACGCCGAGCTGGCCAACGATCTGGGCAACCTGCTGCGGCGCTCGGTGACGATGGCGGAGAAGTACACGGGCGGCCGGGTCCCGACCGGTTCGGCCGCCGGGAACCTGGAGCGGGATCTTACGGACACGGCCCTGCGGGTGGCCCGCGAGTCGGCTCGACTGCTGGATCGCTGCGCATTCCACAAGGTGCTGGTCTCGATCTGGGAGTTGGTCCGGGCGGACAACCGTTACATCGACGAGGCGGCGCCCTGGACCCTTTATAAGAAAGGTCAGCGAGAACGCCTCGATACGGTCATCTACCACATCCTCGAGGCGCTGCGGTGGGTGGCCGTTCTGGTGGGGCCGTTCATGCCGGACACGGCCCGCGACATGCTGGAGCAACTCGGTCTCCATCCGGACGACGAACAGCTGTCGCGTGCGACGATCGACGCCTGGGGGGGATTGAAGGCGGGCACCCGCGTGAAAAAGGGCGCTCCTCTGTTCCCCCGCATCGAGCCCGATCAGGCCGCGGCATTGGTGGCCCGGTTCAAGGAGGCCGGCCGGGAGGCCGAGCCGGCGCCGTCTGTGCGCGAGGCCGAGGCGATCGCCATCGACGTCCTGAAAAAAATCGACTTGCGGGTGGGCCTGGTCCGGTCGGCCGAACGGGTGCCCAAGAGCAAGAAGCTGCTCAAGTTGATGGTCGATCTGGGAGAGGCCGAACCGCGGCAGATCGTGGCGGGTGTCGGGCAGGCCTATTCGCCGGAGGAGCTGGTGGGCAAGCGACTGATGATCGTGGCCAATCTCGAGCCGGTCGAGATCATGGGAGTCGAATCGCGGGGGATGCTGCTGGCGGCCGGCCCGGGCGGGGAGAACGTGGTGGTGGCCGAGTTCGCGGGCGACCTGCCCGCCGGGGAGTCGGTCCACTGAAGACCCCGGCGCAAGAACCGGCCTGCAAACTGCAGGCGACCGTCGAGGATTTGACCCATCCGGACGCCGTGGTGCGCGGGCGGGCCGTGGACGCGCTGGCCGGGCAGGAGAACCCCCGGCTCGCGGGAAGGATCCGGCCGCTGCTCGAGGACGAGGACTGGGTGGTGCGCTTCAAGGCCGCCGTGGCGCTGGCCTGGATGGGCGACGACAGCGGCGGGCCGTTGCTGGTCGAGGCCCTCTCTCGGCTCGACCTGTGTTTCATGGCCCTGCAGGCCCTAGCCGAGCTGGGCTCCGACAGGGTGCTGCCCGGCTTGCGCGCGTTTTTCAATCGGCGTGTTCTACATCCGCTGGAGAGACTCCAGGCCGCAGCAGCCCTGCACCGCTGCGGCGACGAGCAGGCGGCGGGATGGATCGAGTCCCGCCTCGAATCCGGCCGGCCCGAGGAGCGCGGGTTCGCCCTCGAGCTGTGGGGAGGGCTGAGACTGCCGGACGCCCGGAAGCGGCTCGAGCAGGTCCTGGCCGACCCGGACGACCCACACCGGCTGGACGCCATGCGCGGGCTCGTCGAGCTTGGCGATGAGAGATCATTGCCGTTGCTCATACGGGTGGCCTCCGAACGAGGCGATCCTGAGCTGGCCGTCGAGGCGCGCTCGGCCGCGGATTTCCTGTCGTCAGAGCGGACATGAGCGACCAGCTGAAACTGTTCGACAGCCATGCCCACCTGGACTCGCACGATCTCACTCGCGATATCGACGGCGTGCTCGATCGGGCCTGGGCCGCCGGCTTGCGTCACATCGTGGCCATTGGCGCGGGCAATGGAACCGAAGGGGCCTTCGACGCGGTCGCCCTGGCCGCCCGCGAGCCGCGCATCTGGGCCACGGTGGGCGTCCACCCCCACGACGCGGACCTGGGCGTCGACTGGGAGAGCGACCCGGCCGGGCCGGTGGACCCGGTGGTGCGCCGGCGCTGGGATGTCGCCTGCGAGGAAGCCCTGTGCCGGCTGGGTTCGCTGGCCCTGCATCCCCGGGTGGTGGCCGTCGGGGAGGTGGGCCTCGACTTCCACTACGATCATTCTCCCCGCGAGCTGCAGCGCGAGCTGTTCAGGCGCTTCGTCCGCCTGGCCGTCGAACTCGAGCTGCCGCTCGTGATCCACGCCCGCGAGGCCGAGGACGAGGTGGCCTCGATCCTGGCCGAGGAGGGAGCCTCCCGGGTCGGGGGAGTGATCCACTGCTTCTCCGGGCACCAGGGCCTGGCCCGGGCCGGGCTGGATCTCGGTTTCTCCTTCGGGCTGACCGGGGTGCTGACGTTCAAGGCCGCATCCGACTTGCGCCGGGCCGCGGCCGACATGCCCCTCCACAGGCTGCTTACCGAGACCGACAGCCCCTACCTGGCGCCGGTGCCGTACCGGGGCAAGCGCAACGAGCCGGCCCACGTGGCCGAGGTGGCTCGTTGCCTGGCGCAACTCAAGGGAATCCCGGTACAGGAGGCGGCCCGCGTAACCACGGAGAACGCCCGGCGCCTGTTCGGCATCGAGCGCCGTGAGCGCGCGGGCAGGGGCAGGATCGTTTACCGCTTCAAGGACGCGCTCTACGTGAACGTCACCAACCGCTGCACCCAGGCCTGCCGCTTCTGCCTCAAGCACTTCGGGCACGACCTGGCCGGGTACGAGCTGGGCCTGTGGACCGAGCCCGGCGCCGACGAGGTCCTCGCGGCCGTCGAGCAGGAGCTGGACCGCCAGGACGCCCCCGAGGTGGTCTTCTGCGGAATCGGTGAGCCCCTGCTGCGCCTCGAGGTGGTCATACAGGTAGGCCGCGAATTGAGGCGGCGCGGCGTACGCGTCCGGGTCAACACCGACGGCCTGGCCTCCCTGGTCCACGCCCACGACGTCCCGTCCGAGCTGGTCGGCGCGGTCGACGCGGTAAGCGTGAGCCTCAACGCCCACGACGCCCCCACCCACGCCCGCCTGTGCCCCTCGGCCTTCGGCGAGAGCGCCTTCGAGGCGATCTGCGACTTCATCCGCCGCAGCACCGCCCTGTTCGACCAGGTCAGCGCCACCGTGGTGCGCGTCGAAGGCGTCGACGTGGAAGCCGCCCGGCGCCTGGCCGAATCACTGGGAGCCTTCTTCAGGGTGCGAGGCTAGGACAACAGACCACGGAGCACATGCGCGACAGCCGATGAAAAGGGCGTGAACCGGCCCTCTCCGTCTGGTTGATCCAGAGCCTCCGCTAACCTCTTCACTTCACCCTCGTCGTCCAGTTCCAACCCGTGCAAGGCGCCGTCAATGGCCTGTTGACGGTTGGCCCGTAGCAGCGGGATGTCCAAACCCAGTTTCTCGATGGTTGTCTGGGCGGCAGGTTTGCGCGCCTCGTCGTCGACCGGCCGGATCTCGCCCGCTGCGGTGAATCTGAAGTTCTCCTGGCATTCGGGGTCGAGGGGAGACACCATCAAGGCCTCGTCGAACCAGTCGTTCTTCAGAGCGCCGCAATGCCTCGGGTAAGGGGTTGTGGGGTCGGCTCCGTCGTACCGGGGACCGCAGGAGGCCAGCATGTTGCCATAGTCCAGCGCAAGGCCTTCGAACCCCGGACGACTCCGCGGCCTGAGGTGCTCGATGTGACTCCATTCCGCCTCCAGGCCGATCCGCATGCAGCAGTAGCAACAAAGGAACCCCTGCTCCTCGACCAGGGCTCGCCTGATCTTCCCCTTCTCCGGGTTCTGCAAGTCGTCCCAACTCGGCGTCCAGTTCTGGCTGGCCAACGCCTTCCAGTTGGTGAAGCTCTTGGGCTCCTGCCCCTTCCGGATCCACCTCATCTGCCGAGGACCTCTTTTCGCCTGATCAGCACCTCGGCCCTGGACAGGGCGGGCTCGGAGGGACCCATCCCACTCGCCAGTTCGTCGCGGAGCCTCCGCGCTTCATCGAGCTTGTCGTCGTCGATCAGCCGGAAGAGCTCGTCGATCTTCTCCTTGAACTCCTCCGGCCTGGCCGGGACCTCCATTACGTCCTCGAGGATCCGGCTCGACTCGCGGCCCAGCGTTGACCCGGGACGGAAAATCTTCACCTCGGAGCCGATGCGCTCCAGTCTCCACACGGACTCGGGGCGAAGATGGCCGAGAACTTGAGGTGAGTGCGTGGTGCCGATGAACTGGCACTTCGGGAAAGCTCGCTCGAGAGAGGAGACGATCTTCCGCTGCCAGCTTGGATGCAGGTGGAGCTCAAGTTCGTCGATCATAACGACGGCCTCGGACTCGAGTGGATTCGGGAGCTGGGGATTGGCGATGGCCATCCGGCGCGCGAGGTCCCCGACCATGGCGATGAAGACCTTCTCGCCGTCCGAGAGCTGGCTGACCACGAGCTCCTCGTTTCCCTTGGAGATGACCAGCCTCTCAGGCACTCGGCGTACGCGCAGGCCCGAGTAGCCCTCGATCACCGCGGAGATCGCCTGCCGAACGGCTTCAAGCTGGGGGTCCCGGTGGCCGGCGTCGTCGAGCCTTCGCTCGTTCTCGATGTCCTCACGCTGACGGAACCACTCGAAGAACGGGTGGAAATCGATGCCCTTGGTCTGGAGTGCCTCGTGAAAGGCTGCCAGCCGGTCATTGAACCTGTGTGGCCCCTCGAGCGGAACGTCGAGTACTGCACGATTGGTCGGGTAGAGGACGCAGAGGGGAGCGGCGAAGTCCTCGTTCGTCTGGATGGCCACGCGCAACCTGTTGGCCGTTGTCTCGAGGTTGTCCGGCTGGACGACTAATCTCCGCTCCCCTCGCTTCCTCGACAAGCACCATTCCTCCAGTTCCCCGTTGCCTGAGACCGAGATGGTGCAGCGCATCTCGTCCTGGTCGTTCGATATATCGAGTTCGTCGAACCCGAGGGCGTCACTGAGGTCAGAGCGCCTCGCGCCGTCCGGGCGCCGCGGCTTGTTGCCCGGGAGCAGGTTCGACAGCATGATCGCCAGGCAATCCAGGATGCTCGACTTCCCGGCGCCGTTCGGGCCGATGAAGACCGTGGTTCGCACCGGGGTGAAATCGAGATCCAGGCGGCCGATTCCCCGGAAGGAACGGATGTCAAGGGACTTGACGCGCATACTCGAATCCTCCTATTTCTTCGTACTCCTACATCAGGAGGCAGCGTTGCGCAAGCTGGCCGGCAGCTGTGATCGATGTCCCGACTCGCTCCTGGTAGACTACGATTCGCCCGAAAACCCATCGGTTCTGCGCCGAATGCTCGACAGGCTTCGCAGGCTTCCCGACGGCCGACTGGTCGGGCGGACCACCTACAGGATCCTGGGCTGGGAGGTGTTCATCCTCTACTTCGAGCTGCGGCCGGAGTAATGCGACGGCCAAGGATCCGGCGGGAATTCGATCCCCCGGTTCAGGACGACAGGTCGGCGATCTGGAACAGCTTGCCGGTGGGGGTCTTGATCGCCCTGGTGCGGGCGGTCTTGCTGGGGTCGAACCTGTAGAGGCAGTCGCGCCAGGAGGCCATTTCCAGGAAGGCCTCCTCGGCCTGGACCTCGCCGATCATGGCCTGGAAGACGTGGCCCGCCTCGAAGTAGATCATGCCCTTGTGCTCGCCCATGCGCAGCGAGAGCAGGCCGCTTTTGCGCTTTCCGGAGAGTGCCTTGATCAGGGCCAGCGCGCTCTTTCCCTCCAGCGAGCCCGACAGGATCTTGGCCCCGGTGCTGACCACGCCCGCCATGGTGCCACTGGGCGGCCCCGGCATGGACTGTTCGTCCATCTCGATCACCACCTCGGCGGAGATCTCCTCGTCCCCGGGCGGCGCATCCTCACCGGACGGGGCGCTGACACGGCGGGACAGCTCCTTCTTGATCTTGGCGATCAGCACCTCGGCCATGTACGGCTTGGTGACGAAGTCGGCCACCCCGCAGTCGAACGCCCGGGTGACCGCCGCCGGCGAGGTGTCAGTCGATGTCATGAACACCGGGATGTCCTTGCCCTCGGACTCGAGGAACGCGAGAATCGCGAAGCCGTCGTCCGGCTCGATGCGCATCTCCACCAGCAGGGCTTCGACGGGCTCGGATTGCAGGCTCTCCTGTGCGGTCTGGCTGTCGCGGGCCACCCGCACCCGGAAGCCATTCTTGACCAGTTTCAGCTCGATTTCCGAGGTGGAGGCGGAATCCGGATCCGCAACCAGCACCAGCGGGCTTGACGAGCCGAGCTGGTCCCGGGTGGCCTGGCCTTGGATCACGTCGCACAGCATCTGGACCATCTGCGGATCGAACAGCCGTTCGGAATTTTTCCGGATCTCGGCCAGGGCCTCGTCGACGCCGAGGGTCTTTCCGAACGGGTTGGCCGGGTTGCTTACCAGATCCTCGTAGGCGTCCGCCACGGCGATGATCTTCGCGCCGGACGGAATGCCCTCGCCGGACAACTGCTCGGGCAGGCCGGTGCCGTCGAAGCTCTCGTACAGGTGGCCGATGATGTGATTGACATGGGGCGAGAGATGAACGCTGTCGAACAGCCGGGCGGGGGTCAGGTGGTAGCGCCTGGCCCGCTTGCGGTGCTCATCGCTCTTGGCGATGCTCATCAGGGTCAGGTGGACGCTTGCCCGTTTGCCCAGCTCGTGCAGGTAGGCGGCGATGATGTTGTTGTTGATGTCGCGTTCCTTCATTCCCAGCCGCTCGGAGATGGCCTTGGTCCACCTGGCCACCTGGGCCGAGTGCCCCCTCAGGTCGGTGCGCTGCATCTCCAGCAGGCCCACCAGGATGTTCAGCGTCTCGATGAAGTCGTTGTCCGACACCAGGGAGCCGCCCCGGACCTCTTCGATCTTGCGGGTCCAGGACGAGGTGGTCTCCGAGGTGAACCCCTCGGACGGATCCGGCTCGACAACCGCCGGTCCCGAGGCCTTGGGCGGAGCCGAGGGCTCCACCTGGATGTCGAGCTCACCGGTCATGGGGTCCGTGGGCGGGGCCATCGGGGGGGCGGATTTCCGGCGTTCGGTCCTCTCGATGGCGGCGAAGGCGTGGATGTCGCCCTTGTAGTGCTTCTTGAGGGCCGCCTTGATGGCATCCCGCATGGCCACGAAGAACTGGACGTTCTGCATCCGGCTGAGGATGCGCAGCTCCTCGATGACCCGCTGGTTCTGGGGCTCGCAGGTCACGACGCCGATGGTGGTCGTCTTCCGGTTGATCAGGACCGGAAAGATGAGGTATTTTTCGGCCAGCTTCTGGGGGACCATCTCCAGCAACCCGGCCGGAAGGCTGATCCTGGAGAGCTTGCGGGTGGAGACGAAGCGGGTTTTGAACTCCTTGGCCAGGAACTTCAGCAGGTCGTCCTCGCTGACGTAGCCCAGTTCCAGCAGGGCTTCACCCAGTCGAAGACCGGTCTCACCCTGGTGGCTCAGCGCGGAGTCCAACTGGGCCTTGTCGATCAGCCTGGCCTGGATGAGTTTCTCGCCGAATTTCACTTCGGTCTCCGCTGCTACACATCGCCTCCGGCGTCATCGCCGGCGGATTTCTGAATGCTCAGTTGCTGCTGCAGGTCCGCCAGTGGTCTATGGGTCAACTCGTCGGTTTTTTTCGGCTTTGGCCGCGGAGGGTCGCCCAGGAACAGGTAGCTCTCGAACTGCTGCTGATAGGACGACCAGCGCTGACCCGATTCCTTGGCGGCCACCTCGAACATGCTCTGGAGCTTCGAGTCCAGGTTGTCAAGAAAGTGCAGCGCCAGCGCCTCGGGGAACTTGGGTACCACGGGAGACCCGAACTCCTTCTTGCCATGGTGGGACAGGATCATGTGGACCAGCTTCAGCTCGAGGTCCCCTTCGACGCCGGGCTGCTCCGCGGCCCAGCCGGTGAACATGTCCGCGCCTATCACCAGGTGGCCGACGAGGTTGCCTTCGTCCGTGTAGGCGAAGGTGATGTCCGTCCCGATCTCGCGCATCTTGCCCAGGTCGTGCAGGAAGGCACCCGCCAGCAACAGGCCGCGGTCCAACTGCGGGTAGATGCCGGCCAGGGCATCGGCGAGCTTCATGACCGACAGGGTGTGTTCAAGCAGGCCGCCCAGATGGGCGTGATGGTTCGTCTTGGCGGCTGGGGCCCGCGCCAGCTTCTCTCTGAAGCCGTCGTCGTCCAGACGAGCGAGCAGGAGACTGCGCAGACCGGAGTGAGCCAGGCTCTCGAGCAGTTCGCGGGTCTCTTCGAGCATCTTTTGCGTGCTGCGAGACGAGGTTCCGAGATAATCGGCCAGTTCGTCACCGCCCGGTGACGGGATCTTGCTGAGCTTCTTGATCTTCAGCTGTGGCTGGCCGCGGTAGGTCTGCGCCTCGCATTCCACCATGATGAAGTCGCCTGCTCCGAATGGCTGCTTGCGCTCGGTCTCCTCGACGTTGTCCCACATCTTGGCGTTGACGGTGCCATCCCGGTCCTTGAGAACCAGGGCCAGGTAGGGGTTGCCGTTCTTGTTGAGCGGAACCTGTTTGTCGTGGACCAGGAATGCGCCCTTTACCGCGAAGCTCCGCGACTCGCGCTCCAGCCGATCGCGGATGTCCGCTATGAATGCCTTGCCCGCCACTGGTATCCCCTCCCGTAACGGCCCAGGCTGTTCAAGAAGTGCAGGCCGTATACACTGGGTCGCGCGACGGTCACCAGCCGGCCGGTGGCGTCTCGTCGGCGGAGGACTCCTCCTCGTCGCTTCCCAGGGCCGGGATGCTCAACACGTCGAGGCGGTAGCTGAAGTTGACCAGGAAACGGAAGCCTTCGTTCTTGCGGAAGTCGTCGTCCATGACGGGGATCATGCATGCGAACGACAACAGCGCCGGGCTGCTCTTCGGCAGGAAGGAAACGGCCGGCGTGACGAACAACTGCGTACCCTCTTTGCCGAACACGCCGTTGATCTCCAGTACGAGTGCCGTACGCTCGTACAGGAAGGCGAACGGCAGCGCCAGGTTGAAGAAGAAGTCCGTGTATCCCGACTTTTCCCACTGCAAGATTTCTTCTTCCGGATCGTCCGGATCTTCGACGTAACGGTATCCCAGCTTTTCCGCCGTGCGGATTGCGGCGCCCACCTGCAACTGAGGAGAGAAACGATCAATGTTGTATGCCACGGACACGTATGGAGCGATGCGCAAGGAGTTGGAATTCCCCGGCGAGGTCTTGGGGGCCATGAAGTTGGTCGACCACTCGTCGCCGCCCAGGGGAATGCTGCTCATCACGCCCACGGCCAGGAAGAAGCGATCCTCGCCCTTCTTGCCCAGCACGTTGGCCTTCAGCCCGATCATGAACCCGGGCATGTCGAAGTCCGGGGTGCCGTCCCAGTCTGGCGGATTCTTGTAGTTTGCTGGATCCTCGGCTCTCGCATTCGCGGCCGCATCCAACTCGCTATCGCCGGACGCGTCAGGGTTCAGAACGAGGGGGAAGCCCACGTTGAGCTCCACGATGTCCAGCACGGACCAGGTCAGGCCGGGGGTGAACACGAAGCCCACCTGGGCGTTGGGCCGCGAGACAGCGTTGGGCAGGTCGAACAGCATGCTGTTGAAATAGAAGCCGGTCTGCGTCCAGGCGGGTTCCGTCATCAGGGGCCGGACGATGTAGATCTCCTTTTCCTCGTCGACGACGTTGGCGCCGGCGACCAGCGGGAGAGCGATCGCCGCGAGGAGGGTCAGAACGGTAACGATCCTGATTGACGGGCGCTTGTTCATCGTTTCTCCTGTCTGACTGCCTGACGAGGGGCCGTTCGCCCTCCAGGGATCGGCCGGTCCCCGGAGTCCGATGCGACGGCATCACCCGCGGATTCGTATTATTATTCGCGCGGCTCCAAGTCAAGCAAAAACTGAGTAAGAGCTGGCGTAGTTCCGTTGGTTTTCTGAGGAGATTGGCCTTGACACGGCACCTGGATTGATTTATATGCACTTCCACCTGAAATCGATGCCCGTGGCCGATCCACTAGATCGGTTTGTCCAAGGAGGCTTTGGTGAAGATACTAGGTATCCAACCCGTCGCGATGGCTGTAGGGCTTGCGCTGGTCCTTGTGGTGGTGGCGCCCGTCACCGGATGCCGGAGCGGCGAAGGGGCGGAGTGCCTGACGGATTCGGACTGCAAGATGGGCCTGGTGTGCGTGAAGCGGAGCCTGCCCATCGACGGCGAGAGATACGAGGAACACTGGGGCACCTGTTTCCGGGACATGGATGGGGACAGCATTCCGGACGACGGCGACCTGAGCGACAGCAGCGTGGATCGGCGTTGCGGAGTTCACGTGATCTTCCATCAGGAGTCCGGGACCGAGATGGTCCTGGAGAGAATCATCGACAACTGCGACGACAATTGTCCCGAGGTGGCCAACTCCCGGATAGCCAGGCGTTTCGTCTGCCTGGCGCGTGACGATTGCTGTGAGGCGTCGGAAGACCGGAAGAAGAAGGCCGACAAGTTCGACCTGTGTTCCGATATTACCGACGTTCAGGATAGCTGTACGGTTTGTTTCGAGGGGGAGAATCCCACTCCCGAGACCTGCTACCTGGCGGCAGCCGGCGGTCTCGGCTACGACGTGGACAGCCGCGGATGCGTCCACTGCCGGCCGCTCCAGCTCAGGGTGTTCTGCATGGTGCCCTTGGGACTCCCCGACAGCTGTGTCGATTCGCTCGCAAACGGAGAGTTGCCCACGCCGGCCTGCTCCGGCGAGTGGCAATGTTCCGAACCCTCGGGCGGCTTCTGTAAATTCGTTCCGGATCTCGAGCTAGTGGTGGACAAGAGCGGCTACACGGTGCTGTTCCAACTCGACGCGGACTGGGACGGCGTGGGTGACGAGTGCGACAACTGCCCTATGATGCCCAACGGCATCGAGTGTGAAAACCCGCGCTTCGAGCTGAACTGCGACGCCGACCAGAACGGGCTGATCTCCTCCGATGAGATCGCCACGGGCGATCAGGCCAACTGGGACGGAGACGCTCACGGCGACGCCTGCGACCTGTGTTTCGACCTTTCCGACGTCGACAACCTTCCCGACGACGACAATGGAGACCTGGACAACGACGGCGACGGCAACCCGTGCGACTGCGACGACGACGGCGACCACTTATGCGACCCGGGCATCACCCAGGCCGACTGCCTGGGCGACGACTACTGCACCGGAACCGACAACTGCCCCAAGATCTCGAACCCCGACCAGCGCGACTTGAACGGCGACGGCGAAGGAGATCTCTGCGACACGGATCCCGATGGAGACGGAGTCCGCAGTGACGGCGATGGCAGCGGTGTCGTCGGGGACAATCCGTGTTCGAGCGGACAAGGCCACGACTGCGACGACAACTGCCCCATGGTGCCGAATAGCGATCAGCGGGACAGCGATGGCAACGGCATCGGAGACGCCTGCGAGCCGTGATAGATCCCGGCGATCTCTGTCATCGGACGAGGGCCTGAACGGCCCTCTTTTTTTTGGAGATGGTGTTTCATGCTAAGCGAAGCTCTGCTCGCCCTGCGGCCCACAAACGTCATGCACCAGCTCGACGCCGACAGTCGTGTGCCCCTGTTCAGCGGGCGGATGTTGCTCGGCGGCCTGGCCGGCAGGCCGACGGTCCTGTGGATGCCTTGCCTGCCGCATCCGTCCGCGGCGCTCGGGGTGCTGCGCGCCGCCGTCCACCTGCGTTCGGTGACCGGTTTCTGCCTGGGGGCCGACGGCGTGGAGCCGCTTCAATTCCGGCACCAGGCGCTGCCGGGCGGCCTGTTCAACGCTGCGGCCCGGGCCGCCGACCAGTTCGAGCAGGCCCCGCCGTTCGTACTTCACGTGCAAGCTCCACCGGTCCGCGAGGTCGATAGTCCGGAAGGCGCCGCGGTACGGGATCTGCTGGTGGATTGCCTGCAGGCCGGCTTTACTTCGTTCGGCGTCGATCTGACGGCTTGTGAGGACGGCCGCCACGCCGAACTGGCGGCCATGCTGCTTCAACCGGTGCTCGACCTGGAGCTTTTGGTGGCCGTCCGGCTGCCCGTCGAGGTCGGGCAACCGGACGAGCCCGGCGAGCAAGACACGTCCAGCCGGGCAGCGACCGTGGCCGGATTCGTGGATGCCTTGAAGGGCACGGGCATAAGCCCGGACCTGGTCATCCTGCCCGGACCCGAGCAACTGGGCGACGAGGCCTGGAGGCTGGCCGTCGAGACGGCGAAGTCGATCGCTCCGATCGACCCGGCCTGGCCGGATCCGGGCGCCGGGCTCGGGGCTTGGCCGGACGATCCGGCCGCAGCACCGGTCAGAGCGGTGGTCGGCGAGCACCTGCTGCGGGGTCGATCCGCGCCGGGCGCCGATCCCGGCGCGGATCCCGAGCGGACCGAGGCCCTGGCCTACTCGGAAGCATTCGCGCGGATCGACAAGCTGGGCGGCCGCGGATCGGTCGATCCGGTCCTGAGGTACATGGTGGCGCAGTGCGAGTGATCGCCGGCACGGCCAGGGGCCGGCGCCTCAAGACGTATTCTCACGACCGTTCCATCCGGCCTACCGCGGATCGTGTTCGCGAGGCGATCTTCGATCTGATCGGACCGGGCCCACCCGGGCCGAAGGTGCTGGACCTGTGCGCCGGCACCGGCGCGCTGGGCATCGAGGCGCTCAGCCGGGGCGCGGAGCTGGCGGTTTTCGTCGACGTCGAACGCCGGTCCATGGGGCTGATCCGCGAGAACCTCGCCGCTTGCGGCTTCGGAGATCTCGCCAGGCTCGAGCGGCGGGAGGCGACCCGCTTCCTCGCGCGGCTGGACCCGGCGGCGCCGTTCGACCTGGTCCTGCTGGATCCCCCTTACGGACAAGGCCTGGTGCAGCGCTGCCTCGAGAAGCTGTCCAGCCCCGGCTGGATCTCACCCGGCGGTCTGATCTTCTGTGAGACCGAGGTGGGACTCGAGCTGGACGATTCGTACGGGCCGCTTCGGCGCGGCAGGACGAAACGCTACGGCGACACGGCTGTCTTCGAGTACCGGCTGGTTGACAACCTCCCGGGCGTCGGATAGTTTTTGTGCGCGGAATCCATTCCCCGCTGAGCAGGAGGCTCTGTTTGGAAAGTCCGGCCATCTACCCCGGCTCCTTCGACCCGGTCACCTGCGGACACATGGACCTGATCCATCGGGCCCGGAAGGTGTTCCCGCGGCTCGTGGTGGCCGTGGCCATCAACATCCACAAGAAAACCATGTTCACCGTCGAGGAGCGCGTCGACATGCTCCTCGAAGCACTCTGCGACCAACCGGGCGTGGAGGTGGACTCTTTTTCCGGTCTACTGGTGGACTATGCCAGGCAACGCGGGGCCAACATCATCTTACGCGGCTTGCGGGCCCTTTCCGACTTCGAGAACGAGTTCCAGATGGCCCACATGAACCGGCGTCTGGCGCCCAACCTGGAGACCTTTTTCATGATGACGGGCCAGGAGCACTTCTACGTGAGCTCCCAGACGGTCAAGGAAGTGGCATATTTCAACGGTGATATCTCCGGGCTCGTGCCGGACGTGGTCATCCGGCGGCTTCGCGCCAAGAACGGTCAGCTGGCCGGGTTCTCCAAGTGAGGTTCAGATGCGGTTGGCGCAGCGTGTTTCCGCCATCCAGCCCTCGCCGACCCTGGCGATCGCGGCCCGGGCCAAGGC
>SDBT01003000.1_pt1 | contig 29362 bp, 79 predicted proteins | sample 2277101 | NCBI WGS metagenome assembly SDBT01 (sample SAMN10404973, study PRJNA504765) | marine sediment metagenome | isolation source: marine sediment core GS10_PC15, 103 cmbsf | place: Arctic Ocean: Southern Knipovich Ridge | collected 2010
GGACCACAGTTAATAATATTACCTTAAATTAAAATGGAAACACTAAAAATTGGGTTATTGTATTTAGGATTACATAATCAACTAATAAAGAAATACGGAGCCGGAGGAATAATAAAAAGAAAAGAATTCTTTTGTAAATTAGGAAAGCATGGACAGATGCCAAAGCAATTAAGATACTTGGTAATCAAAGAGATGGAAGAGAAGAAACTTCTAGAGAAGATAAACAGGGACGATATAAAAATATTAAGCATAGATATTAACATAGAGGAAGACACAGGAAAACTTTATGAGTTGGCAGGAATATATTAAATTTTTGTCACTAGAAAATTAAAACACAACTATTTAAAGAAAAGAGATTTAAAGAAAACATGGTGAAAGAAAGAGAGTGTGATGGGTGTGGGAACGAATTCCCACTAAAGAAACTGGGGAAAATAAGAGGTAAGTACCTCTGCAAGAAATGCAGAACAGATACGAGAGAAAACCATAGAAAAGAAACAATAGAAATGTCTAAGCGAGCCGAGAAGGGATACCAAGAAGCAGAGAAGAAAAGAGAAAGGAGAAAAGCAGTAGACATAACAGAACCAAAAATTAAAGGTTCAAAGAAAGCAACAAGGAAAGAAAAGTCACAAAGCTATTTGACTTTCCACGAAAGACAGGATCTATTCAGGATACTCGTAAAGCGCGGCATAGATTCAGAAGAAGCAAAAGAAAGAATACAAAATTTAGTAGACGAACAAGAGAAGATTAGAAACAAAATGAAACAAAAGAATAAATCAGACGAAGACGTTAAACAAAAACAACAGTCAATGTTAGAAGAGATGTGGCAAAATTAAAATGAAGATAGAAAAAATAGTTTACAACAACGGAAAGAATGAAGGATACTTTGTGAGAAAAAGAAAAGGATGCGTGCATGTAATAATAAAAGAAGGCGAGGCTGTAAAGTTATCAGGAATAAAAAAGATTTCTGAAGTAAGAATAAACGAAGTAAATCTAAAAGTCGAGGAGGTGGTAGGCAATGGATCTTACTTCGGATAGTATATCATGGAACGAACAGAATAAAATTAGAGTTAGAGAGTCAGACGAGTCGCAACAAAAGCATTTAATAGTAAAGGCCCTAATAATGCTACATCTAAAAATAAAACATAAGAGCCACGCATATTGGATGAAGTTATATTCAGAGTTCCCAGTAGTCGAGGGAAAGATTTGTGACATTTATTATGAAAACGTAAAGACAAAAGAAGTGTTCGCATACGAGATTCAAAAAAACATAAGCAAAGAATGGTTAAAAGAAACACAGAAAGCATATAAGAACTGGGAAGTATACGGAATGAATTCGTGTGATTACATCGTCGTAGATTTAAATAAACTATCAGACAACATTGAAGAACTAGGCGAACAAATAAAGGAGTTAATATTTTAATGAAATCAGAAAAATCAGTACCAGAACTAGAGATGGAATTAATATTAAAAGAAGGAGAGCAAATACTTGATGATGCTCATCTTACAACAAGACAAGGAAGAGTGATATTAGACGCAGGGTATAAATTATTAGCACAATGCAAAAGATTGAGAGAGTCAAGAGACAATTGGAGAAACAAGTTTGAATCATCTAATGGAGAGAAAGAGTCGTTGGAGGTGGAAGATGGGATTAAGGATTTGTAAATGCGGAAAACGAGAAATGGTAAGAGGAAAGAATCCAAATCCATTATGTAGGAAATGTAGAATGAAGGAAACATTAAATCGAAGAATCAATAGAAGAAAAGATAATAATGAATGTATCAGATGCGGTTATAAATTAGATGACGACATGGTTACTTGTGAGAAATGTAGGAAGAGAATGAGGAAGACGACAAGTAAACAAAATACGTCGCAGGTGAAAGGATGAAATTTGATTTGTATAGATTTATGTTTACCATATTCTTCTATTCAACATTATTTGTGATAGTAATATTTATATTAAAACATGATTGGAAAGATATTGAGACAATGGAGATGGTTGCTAGGATAGGAACTATCGGAGGGTTAATGTATTTCTCTGAACTTTTCAAAAGAGAGATGACGCCCTGTATCAAAAGTGCGTCGTTGGAGGTAGAAGATGGCAATTAATGGTTTAAAGATATTGTTCTTAGGAACTATAGGATCGTATTTATTTTTCACAAAGTCATTAGGATTATTTGGAGCTATTGTAGGGATTATATTAATTGTAATAGGATCGTTATACGCATCCCAGACAGATATTAAACTTCAAGAACTTATTGATTCGGCAACTGTCCAGAATGCGAATAACAAGGGGGATTTGGAATGAAAGTATTAATAGCTTGTGAGGAAAGCCAGGAAGTATGTAAGGCTTTTAGAGAACTTGGACATGAGGCTTTTAGCTGTGACGTTGAACCATGTAGCGGAGGGCATCCAGAATGGCACTTAGAAGGAGACGTATCTAATTATTTATATGATAGAGATTGGGATTTGATGATAGCCCATCCTCCATGCACTAGATTATGTAATTCTGGGGTTAGATGGTTAAATGAAAGAGACTTATGGAAAGAGATGGCAGAAGCAGCATTATTTTTTAAGAGATTAATGAACGCACCAATAGCAAAGATAGTAATAGAAAATCCAATTCCTCATAAATATGCAGTAGATATAATCGGAAAGAATTACGATCAACTTATTCAGCCATGGCAATTTGGGCATGGAGAAACAAAGGCAACATGTCTATGGTTGAAGAATGTACCAGAATTAAAACCTACAGATATTGTGGAAGGAAGGGAAAATAGAATACATAAACTACCACCATCAAAGGATCGTGCAATGTTGAGAAGTAAAACCTATCCTGGAATCGCAAAGGCTATGGCAGAGCAATGGGGAAGTCTACCCTGTACAAATGATATTAATGAAATGTACAGGGTACAAACTTGTTCGCCTAATCTAAAGTCAAAGTCTGTACAGAAAGCATCGGAGGATAGGGAATGAAACACAAACTACACCAAGAAGCTAATGATTGGGCAACCTGTAAGTGTGGAAAACTTTTTGCGGATGATAGGGGAGACTGGGGAACTAAGTATGATAAACTTAGAAAACACATGGAAGAGAAAAACGCGACGCCTAATCTAAATAATACGTCGGAGAAAGAATAATGGAATTACTAACAAAAGAAGGTAAAGAATATTTTTATTCAATATATGGATGTAGAGATGAACCACTATGTGATTCTATTGCAGATTATTTTGCAGACTTACCTGTTGACTTAGTTATGAAAGCATTAAATTATGCAGCAAAATGCGATGAGGCTCACCCAGATCACGATTTTATTGCAGGAGCATTGTGGGCTATGGAAACAGCTTTCGAACCAATGTCTTCGACGTCTTCTCATGGGAAGGTGACGGAATGAGGAAGATAGAGAAGATAACCAAAGATAAAACCATATATATCTGTGATTTTTGTAAAGATGAGTATAGTGGTGGGTCCTGTAGTGGCTGCAGTAAAGATATGTGTAGAGACTGTATAAAATCATGGGATTATAGATATAGTGAAGATTATCCAGATAAATATTGTGAGACATGTACAAATATTAGAAACAAATATTCAGAACGTATTAGCAAATTAAATAGAGAGATTAATGAAATTGAAGAGAAATGTGAGAAGGAATGTTCGTCTAATACAGGTTCTGGGAATAAAGGAGGAAAAGATGGGTTGGATTAGAGAAAGAATATTGGCAGAACAAAAAAAACACTATAGAGTTACTGGTGGTTTAGATTGGGCAAGATTGGCAGAAGAAAAGATATTAGCAACAATAAAATTAAACATAAAAGAAAGTAAGGCAATTCTACATGAGTATGATTTTCAAACTGATGCAATTGAGTTTAGCATGACTGGAGAATTAATCCCAGTTGAAATATTAGAAGATGTAATAAGTGGTGCGTACTTTACAGGGAGCGGAAAAGATGACTGAACAAACTGTAGCATGGATATTTATTGGAGTAGTCTTAATATTTTCATTGTTGGCTATCGTAATTTCGTTCAAAGATGCGAAAGGAGCTGGAAAAATATGAAGACGCAGTCTACAAGGTTGCCGTCCAAAGAGGTGAAAGTATGAAGGGGTTTGTAAAATATGAGTGTCCAGATTGTGGATCAGTAGAAATATTGGAACAAAATGGTAGTGGTCAAAGATTTATTTATTGTAACAGTTGCCATACATGTAAATGGTTTAGTTCGTACAAGACTTCAAAGGAGAAAGACAAATGAAAAGACAAGGAATGAAAGTAACAATAGGACAACTAAGAAGAATTGCTGATGAGTTAGAGGAACAGTTGAAAGAGACTTATAAAAAAGCTAACTGTAGCTATCCAACCTTTGCTGCAACACATCAACAACTTCATCAAATAAATATAATCAATCCAAATCCAAAGATTAGCGATACATGGGAGATCGAAGAATGAAACCAGAAGAAAGATTAAAGATATTAGAGATGTTAGATGAAGAAAGCTTTACAGCACCAACTAAAAAACGAACGGCTATTGTTACTTACAAGATGGCAATGGACGACTTGAAAGATAGTTAATACGAACATGATAATAACACTTTTTATATTTGTAATGATTTTAAGCATTAATGATAGCTTAATAGGAAGAAGAGAAGAAGTCTGGTTTCAAAGAGTCGGATTATTAGAAACAATACTTTGGGGGTTATCACTATTCGTGATCTGATTAAACTACGATGGTAAAATACAAATGTGGACATGAAACTGATGGGGTTATTATCTTAGATTCAAATGAATTAAGTATGACGGGATATTTGATATGGGTTGATTCCGTAGGAATGAATGGAGATAAAACTAAATGCTGGGAATGTTATTGTTCCGAAATGCCTTAAATTACGAAAATGTTATTTACAAAAGAATCAAACGAAGCATGGATGAAAATGCAACACTATGTCCACGAAATAAATTTATGTATTGAACATCAACTTGGATGGAAGAATGTCTGGGATAATAATATTGACGTTCTATCTGTTTTTGATAGAGTGATTGATGATTTAATTTCGCCTTTGAACTAATATGGGAAAGAGCAGTCTTGGAAACAAAATTGAATACAGATGTCCTATCTGCGGAGAAATGTTCTCATCAAAAGGAATGGCTGATTGGCACAAGAAAGAAACTAAACATGAAGGCGATTATAGTTTTAATGGCTATATAGATTCGCCCTTGGCTTGAACTATGAACATGGATAAAGAAACAAAAGAATGGGCTAGAAAGAGAATGTTTTATGAGAAACATGGAAAAGAAACATTTGAAGAAGCAAAAATGTATTGGCTATATACAAAAGGATATGAAACATCTAATTGGATAAAAAGATTATGGCTGCTATGGTCTTTGACTTTTAATGGTAGTTTAATAATGGCGGAGATAAAACCAATACAAGATGCAATGATAGACTTTAAAATTGAGGAAGCGACGCACACCAAAGCTAGTACGTCACCACTCAATAGTAATCGGACTAAAGTGTTGTAACTATTAAATAGTCCGAAAGACTTATATAGTCCGATTGGCTAATAAAATTACACTCAACAACAAGTTGTTGGGGAAGTTAAAACGGGGGTAGCTTAGAAGCCTAGAGCAGCTTTCCATATACAACAATTTGAGGAGTCATGAATTCAATGATTGTTAGGGGAGAAGACTGTGGTGCAAATCCACACCGCCGAATAATAATCAAAATGAAAAAACAAACAAAAATCACACAAGATAAAACCCAGACAAGATCTACAATACCAGCAGAACTTGTTAAAGAGTTTAATGTAACAAAGAAAGACTCAATCGAATGGGATAATAAGAATGGTAAACTAAAAGGAGAACTAAAGAAAAATGAATAGACAAACACATGAAGAATTTGAGAAAGAAGTTCTAGAAAGGACAAAACCGTTAATGGTTCCGGAAGAATCAGATGAGTGCATGCGTGAAGGTTACGAACATGATCCAAAAGTAAGAGGTCCAAGAAGCAGGCCAGAGCAAGAAAGAAGACTTAAGAAAGCACTTAAAGAATATGAAGATAAGTTTGATGCAGATGGAAGTATGGTTGCAGCGGCTAAAGATGCATTATCAGAAGATGCCCAAACTGAAGAAGATAAGGCAGCATTACATACAGACAAGATAATGAGAGAGAACGGAATAAAGAAAATGACTGAGGAACAAAAGGCTAGAGTAGACGCACTTTGTGAAGGAGGCGAAAAGTAATGGGAATGTACTCAAATTACTACATAAAAGTTGAAGACTTTGGTTGTGAATGTGATTTAGAAGAGGTAAAGGATGCTTTACATAAAATAGCTGAATATACTTTTTATGTTTCTAATGATATAATTCATTCATCTGATGAAATGAAATGGTATGGTTATGAAGAAGATATGGTAAAACTATCTGAAGCATTTCCAAAATTAAGGTTTAAGGTATTTAGAGATTATGAAGAAGGTTGCTATATGGAAGAGTCTGGTAATATTAAAAACACTCATGAGTATAACGAGTTCCAAAGTGGGAAACAACATGAGTTTGAAATAAATATAAGTTTGAGACCATTATGATATTCGCAGTTTATACCGAAGGAGTAAAAGATGAAAAATAAAGATAACAATAGATTCTTCTTTGCAGGACTTATGTTAGCAATATTGGGTATTGGAACATGCTGGCAGTTTCAAGGAAATAAGCCAATGGTAATTTTTGGTCTTGTTCTAAGTGGCTTAGGGTTAATATCAATGACCGTATTGAATTATAAATATAAACTAAGCGACGTAGTAGAAAAGGAGACGGAACAATAATGGCAGTACAGATAAAAGAAGTAACAAATCCATTTGACAATAGTAAAGCAATGTCGGTTAGAATAGAATTTGATAAAGCAATCATTATGCCATTATCAGTATTCTATGAATTAAAGATGAAGATAAATGAGTTCACACTTGAAAAGGAAGGTGAACAATGAACGAGATTTGGACATATTTTATTGGAGTTGCAATAGGTCTATTAATAGGGTTCGCATTCGCTAGAGGAGCACTTGCAGGTCAAGAGAGATATTATGAAGATAAATTAGACGCACTACAAAAAGATGGCGAATAAAATAATATTTAAGAAGGATGAAGAGGTAATGCTAGACACTCTTATGAGTAATTGTGGACATCATACTGATTGTGATTGTCATAACGGATTCAATTGTAGACATCCAAAATTGATAGGAGATGGTTCTTACACAGATGATTGCGAGAAAGGATGTGATGGTTGTTTTGCATTTAATTGCCCATTAGCTTATCAAAAAAATTCAGAAGAAGATGATAAAAATGCGAGATGGGGAGATGAAACTGTAATGGTACTACACGAGGACTTGGTTGAAGGCGACGCACTTGTATCAGAGGCGGTCGAATAATGGGAGAAAGAAGAGAAATGCACATAATAAGAATACCAAAAGAATGTTCTGAAGCAGTAGAAGAAATACAAAAGATAATGAAAGACAGAATAGGATTCGCACCACAGAAGACCGAGGTAGCACAAATGGCTATTGCAGACTATTATGCAAAGCAGTTAGCAATTGATGTAATAGAAAAGCGGAAAGGAGATGAACAATGAAAAAAATAACTAAGAAAATGTTTAGAGAACACTTAAACAATGAGCATCAGAAAAGGGTGGATGCAGTGGCAGAAAAGCTTCACGCTTTACCAAAAAAGTTTATACAAAGAGAAGTAGACATGCATGCTGGTAATGGAATTTATCATGCTAGAACCAGGAAACAAGGAGATTACTTATATTCTCAGGATCCAGAAATGTTTAATCGTCTATTTGAAGAATGGAAGAAAGAACAAATAAGCGACGTCAAAGGAGGCTTGGACGAATAATGGTAGATTATAGTAAACCTTTCCCATGTGGAGAATGTGGACAGATGGTTATGGCAAATGAAAAACATGATTACGAAGATTGTCTAGAATGGAAACGTAAATTAGAATCAAAAAGATTCAATGATAAAATAAAGGCTAGGCGAGACGCAATCTTAGGAAATGGTGAAACCAATGAATAAAAAACAATTTGAAAAGTTTAGTGAACTACTAGAAGGTAAGGAAGGATGCAATTTTAGAGAGAAGATTAAAGACGATCCTAACTCAATAACATGGAAGTGTTATCATGACTTTAGATTTACTAAGAAGATATTAAAGAAATATTTCGGAGATGTTGATACAGAAGATTTCTTAAAGATTTGCAGAACAAATGGTGGATACTGTGACTGTGAGATATTATTTAATGTGGAGGCAGAAAATTTACAATGAAATGTAAGATATGTAAAATAAGAGAACGAGAAGGTAAGAATGATATATGTAGCTCTTGCAGATTGAAGAAGTGGAGAAGAGATAATCCAGATAAGATTAAAGCCTACCTAGAAAGAACAAAGGATCATAGGCGTGATCTTTATAGAAAGTATTATGCAGATAATATGGATGAAACAAAAGAGAAATTAAGAATAATTGGACAAACAGAGGGATTTAAAAAATCAAGAAGAGAAAAGTCAAAGACGTATGAAGAAGTCATTAGAAGGCAGACAAGACTAAAGTATCCATTAAAAGGAGAGAAATGTATTAAGTGCAGCGATAGTGCAAAGTTTAGACACCATACAACAATTCCTATGACTGTTGATGATTTTATTTTCTTATGTCATAAACATCACATGAAAGAACATAACAAGGTGAGTCATGAAAAAAAGTGCGTAATTAAACAGAAGAACGACGTGTCTCAGGAGAAACACGATGAATGATATTACAATAGGTTTTTTTATTGGATTAATCGTAATGATGGCTTTATGGGTATTCGTAAGTAATTTTGGATCTAAACGTGAACCACAAGAACCAAAAAAGATAATTATAAAATATAAAGATGGAAATGAAGAGACTTTAACTGGAATGGATTGGCAAAAATATGATGATGTATTAACAATATACCATTATGACATGGAAGAACCTGCGGTAAAAGAAATAAATATGGACTGTGTAAAGTCTATTGGTTACGTAAACTGCACCAAAGACGTAACGGAGGATAAGAACTAATGGAAGATTATAAAAGAGATAGACTGAATAAGATAAATAGTGAGATGAGTAGATTACTTTCAGAAAAGGAATACATATTATCAGGAATAGAGTTAACACATGAAGAACACATGGAGATTTACCATGGATAGTTTCCTATACTGCGTGGACTGCGAATGTGGAGGTAAGAATGAGTAAAGAAATGAGTAAAAAAGATATTGTCATGGTAATAATATCCATATTATTATTATCATTAACATTAGGATGGACTGTACATATTTCTATAAAACAGAACGATTTTAATAAAGAATGCGATTATCGTGGAGAAGTAAATGGGTATGATGAATGCGAAACATCTTTCAAATCTTATCCAATAAGCAACGTAAACGGAAAATGTTATTGTTATTCGATCTCAAGAACATTAAGATTTAACAGTACAACAACTAAATATTCTTTTAATGACAAATGAAAATGAATCCAAAAACACAAGCAAAAGCATTAGCCTTCGGTGGATTTATTTCATTCATAGCATTAGCTTTTGGAAGAATAGATTTTAACATCATAGGTTTTATTTATTCCGCACTTACATGTTTCCTAGGTTTTCATAACTGGATTCAAATAGATAAGAAGGACGCCTTAGTATTGGAGGGCGAAAGATGATAGGAAGTGAATTATTTGTGACTGGGATTATATTAATTGCTATTGGATTTATGACATTCATTATTGGAACAATATCTAATTTTACACCAATAGGAGAGCCAAGCAAGAAAGACTATTCGTCGGTAATAGGATTAATACTTGTAATATTAGGATTTGTAATATTAGCACCTGGAGCAATTATGATGGAAAAAGAAACCAATCAGGAAATGAATGATATTTGTGAATCAATAGAAATGGAGTTTATGAAGAAATCGAATGGTGGTTTATTCGGAAATAGTTATGTAATATGTTATGATGAAATAAATAAAGAAATAAAGGAAATACCACTATGATATTCGTATTAGTTGGGAAGGTCGTCGCATGAGTATAGTTGAATGTAAGATGTGTAAAGAAACCAAGGCAGTTTATTTTCATGTACCAGATAAAAAGAATTTTACTTGTGATGGATGTATTAGATTAAAACGCGACGTACTACATGCGCCAGGCGAAGGGGTGCAAGATGATTAATGAAGTTATACAATATGGATTAATAATATTTTTATTATATATAATTCTTAAAGTAAATATAAGGGTGAATAAGTTAATCGACGCCTACCGAGACTTAGACGAAAATGGATAGATTTGAAAAGATTATTATTGGGATGTTTCTCATAACAGTTATTGTAGGTTTAGTTTATGGCTTTATTTATAGAGGTAATATCGAAGAGATATTATCAGAAGGATGTGAAGAAAAAGAATTGACCGATTGGACAAGATACACAATGGGATATGGAATAGAATGTAATGGTGTAGTTCAGAATAAAACGTGCTATATTAATTCACCGCCATATTGTGCAAAGAATGATAAATGGGGTAACTGTGCAAATTGGGAAAGAAAAATAAAGGAGTTAGATTGCCGAGAAATAAACGACGCAAAGAGAGGAGTGAGCGAATGATTGCAGAACCTATTGATTACGTTTACGTAGGATTAGGAGCACTAGCATTAATTGCGGTACTATACATGACATATACTAAATTTAGGGATGTTGGAAAAATATGATATTCGCAAAAGGAGAAGTAACCGAATGAAAGAACAAAGAAAGATACTTGATAATTGGGCCGCTAATCTAAAGAGAGATGAAGTTGGAGGAAGGGAGCTAGGAATAGAAGATTTAATAGAATTAGATAAAAGATTAGATGAGCTTGCAGGCGACGCACTTGTGTCAGCCCACGAAAAACAAGGAGAGAAACAATGAAGAATGAACAACAAATTAAAAAGCGTTTAAAATTAATATTATTGATAGAACTAGCATTCTCATCAATCCCATTTATACTATTACTAATATTCACAACAAATCCAATATTCATAATGCTATCTTTATTGATTCCTATATTTGTTTTACTAAATCAATTAATGGGATGGGGATTAATATGATATTCGCAAAGAGGAGCAAACCAGAATGAGTTTCATAGCTTTAATAACAATAGCGGTTGGGGTTGGGACAACAATAGGAGGATTTATTCATAAAGAGTTTCTGGTTATGGGTGGTGGGTTAGCATTAATCTTCTTCTCTGTATATTTCCTAATAGAAGAACGACGTGATTCTAAACAAAACAGAATAGGAGGTAAAAAATGATAAACGAAACAATATTAATAGTCTCAGTTATATTAGTAATAACTGTTTGGGATTCAGTATGGAAATTAACAGCAGCATATAGAGCAGCAAATAATAAACATAAGTATTGGTTTGTATTCCTATTGATGGTAAACAGTATTGGAATATTGCCTATAATTTATTTTATTACACATAAACGACATAAACAAAATCAACGAGGAGGTAAAAATGGAAGCTGAAAATAGAACACAAATAGAAAAGTGGTATCATAAATTTCCTAATTGGCCAGCACTACCAGTAATTGAAGAACGAGAGTTTGAATATTTAGGTGTTGGAGCTATAATGATTGATCCTAGAATAATAACAGGAGGAAGAGATGATGGAAGAAGGGAAAAATATGTACGCGAGTAGGGCAGAAGATGACCGGTTAGCAGAGAAGTCGATAAGCGGAGACTTTGATTAAGTAAGTTTGTCACTACAAAATTAAAACAAAGCTATTTAAAGGAATAGATATTAAGAACATAATGGAGAAAGCAATAATTTATTTAAGAACAAGCACAAAGGATCAGCATCCAGAACTACAAGAACCACAAGTATTAAAGTTCTGCTCTGAGATGGGGCTAGAAGCCGTAGAGGTGGTCCATGAGCAAGGTTCTGCATACAAACTAGAAAAGATAAGGCCGAAGTGGGAATACACTATTAAAAGGGCTAAGAAAGAGAGGTTACACATAGTTTTATGGAGATACGATAGGTCATTTAGAAACAGAGAAGAGTTCTATAAGTTTATGAAAATAATCTTTGAGGCATACAAAAGGAAAGTTTATTCAGTCAAAGAGCCACACATATTATCCTTTTGGAAGATGATAGACAAATCACACACAGATGATCCAGTATTTAATGAGTTCTTACAGAATATTTTTAAGGCAATATGGAATCTAATGATTCAGCAAGCCGGAGAACAGGCCGAGGAAGAGTCAAGAAAGAAATCAGAGAGAGTTAAGTTAGCCGTAAGAAAAGAAGGCGGAGTAACAAAGTCATATAAGGGGAAGAAGTGGGGAAGAAAAGCAATAAAGGTTGATGATAAAATAATTGCAGCACACAAAGAAGGAAAGAAGATACTACCAATCACAAAAGAAGTTTATTATTGGGATAAAAACAAGCATAAGAAATTCGTAAGCGCAGGATATGTTCACAAGGTCATAACCCAGTATAAGGATTTTCATAAATTGTTAGATGAAAATACTGCTAAATCAACCGCAAATCAATCCGCAGAAAACATAGGAGATAAATTAAGCAATTAATGAAAAAAATGGAATCAATAACAATAAGTCAAAAGATAATACATGAAGGAGATATAAAACAATGAAGTTCCAACTAATATTTTATGGGGTGATATTTATTGCATTTAGTTTAGGAATCATTTTAGAAAAAGCAATTGAGTTTCCATCCGGATATGTATATCTAGGAGTTGGATTCGGTTTATTAATCTGTGGAGTATTATTAGGAAAAGACGAAGGAGAAACAAAATGATAAACATGCATGATAACAAAGTATACAGAAAAATTCTAGAGCATAGAAACAACTGCCCAAAATGGACAAAGGAGTTCTGCATGGATTGTTTTGGCGGAGGTCTTACTAGGTTTCTAAGTAATATGGAAGAAGAGAAGTTAAAAGTTGATAAGAGATTCACAAACGTAAAAGATGCAGTAGAATATATGTCTAAGAATAAAAACAAAGTTATAATTATAGATGAGTGCAACTGGGTGAGTGAGAATAGATTTAGAAAATCTGATTTTAGTGCATCTGTTATGAAATATTTAGGAAAAGATAAGCACGCGGATATGATGAAAAGATTAAAGGAGACACAAAGTGAAAAATAAAACAGACCACGAAGAATGGATAGAGAGATGGAAGAAAGATTTAAAGTTCTGGTTCTCAGACGAAGGCCGCGAACTAAGTCTTAACCTCGTAGCACAAGGATATACAATAAACGTTTTCAACAAGATGATGGTATTATTCGGTTCAGGTTTTGCAGCTATAAAGATAGTTAGAGAATTAGAAGAGGTGGTCAATGAATGAACCATGCGACTACTGCCACAGATTACCACTACGGGCCGGCGGATGTAATTTAATGTGCATAAAAGGTGGATGGATAGGAAGAATGTGTTTTAATTTAGAAATAATGAAACGTACCAACAAAATAGCATCAGAGATGATTGAGAGATTATAAAATGGATAAACAACTAGACTTAAAAGAAACAATAGAAAGAATCAAAGCATCCAAGTGTATAAAGTGCGGCGGAAAGCTAGGCCGACCAATATGTCACAGGTGGAAGATTCCCTTATGTAGAGATTGTAGATTAGAATTATTGGAGGATTTAGCAGAATGAAAGAAGAGAATAAAAAAACAATACAAAAGATAAGCAATATAGTGACAGCATTGATGGTGACAACGATCGTAATATACTTAATAATTAACATGATACCAAACAATATTATAAAAATAAATGAAATAAAAGACGTAGAATACGAGTACATATTAAAAGCAATGATAGACTTAAAGCCAGGCTATATAAACGAAATAAATGAGATAACATTCTCCGGAAATCAAACATGGATAGCAGATAGATGTAAATCTGAGAACAAATTAATCTATAAGACAGGAAATTATTTAGCAGGATGCCATTACGAAAGAAAAAATAAGATTTTTATATATGTAGATGGTGACGAAAGAAGAGTTAGAGAAACTATTTGTCATGAAATTCTACACGAGATAATGGAGACTGATTCAGACACAGAAGAAGAGTTGGCATATATGATTGACGACTCAGACATTTGTTATAGAGAAACAATTCCAGACTTCGATATAGAAATAAAAGATTACAAAGTCAATGAAAATTCAACAATAAAATTAATTCGCCTTAACACTACAGGAATAATAATACTTGGAGGAATCAATGAAACTAAATAAAGAACACATAGAAGAAATAAGAAGACTAAAAGAAAACGGAGATTCGATTAGATCAATCGCAAAACTGTTCCAAGTCTCGCACTCAACAATAAGTTATCACCTAGACAAAGAATCGAAAAGAAAATCAAGAAGAAGATGGTGGGGAAAGCTAAGCAGAGAAAGAAAGAAAGAAATCTACGACAAAAGAAAACCGTACTTAGCAAGATATATGAAGAAGAGATACCACGAAGACGAAGAGTTCAGAGAAAAGAAAATTAAATACCAGAGAAATTATAGGAAGAAGAAGGTGAAAGGAGGAACAAAAGATGAATAAAACAATATTTTTCACAGGGTTAAGCGTTATATTATTAGAAATTTTAGGATTAGGGTATACGCATTGTCTCAACAGTCAACAACATTTATAGAGAATTTTGTATTGATTGTAATAATCGGAGGATTGAATTTGGCAGCAGTACTTATGATGTTAGTAGGATCCTTAAGTAAATAAGAAATGGCAGGAACAACAAGTGTGATATTATTTTTAATTTTATTGTTAGTCGGAATAAGCGCGGTGTCAATACACTACAGAAAAAGATACGAAGAAACAAAAGTAATTCTTAAAATAGTTAGGGCGGTAGAATGAATAAAGAAATAACAGAAGCAAGAAAACAATTAAGAAAGATATACATAAAATACACAGAAGAATTATTTGGTATAGTTAGTAAGGTTGATAAGATGCTAGAGGGATTGCAAGATAATTAAACTTTAGACTTACGAGCATCAGATCTATTAGTTCTAGTCTCCCAGTAAATATTACCAGCCTTTGAAACTCTTTTTCCAGGCAGTAGAGCTTTTCTCTTTGAGTCGATGTCTTTATCGGTATTCTTTTTAGCAGTCTGATCTAAAACTCTTAAATTCCTACGTTGATTCTTAAATCCAATTGAGGAAAATTCTTTATCTAATTCTGATTTGAGGAAGTCCATAGTAATACATGTATTAGAGGTTATTTAAATATCGTTCAATACTCAAACCTAGACTTAATTCTTAAAACCTGAAATTCAATAAACTGAGGAAGATATATAATCTCATTAATATCTTTCCCATCAATCCATTTTAAAGTTCTTCTTATCATTCAAACACCTCCTTCTCCTCACCACATTCACAAGTAAGAATAATTCTTTTACCAATAGACTCATGTGTCCATTTACCAAATTCTTTACACTCATCACACATTACATCCTGATTCATACCAACACCTCAACAAATCTTAAACCTGTTTCTTCAATATTAACATCACGACCACAAGAACAAACCCCAACATTAAAAGAATTAATATCATACAGACAACCACAAGCACAAACATAAACTAAAACTTTCATTTTTGAACCTCACAACCACAAGCAACGCAGCCGCATTTATAACAACGTCCAACTACATCTAAAAATATAATACTGTTCCTTGTCTTTAATGTGTCTAAGTCTTTGACAACCTTCCAAAACATAACCGTTCTTTTTGTTCCGTCTGTCTGTAATTGAATAGGGCAATAATCTTTTTTATCAAACCCAACAACCTTATATATATTTCTTAGAGTGTCGAGCCTTCCCGTTATCTTATGCGCTTCTAAGTTTAACTCTTTAGATATTACAGAGATAGGACAAGAACCCAAACGCTTTATCACTTCGTAAACCTGCGCCTCTCTTCTTCCGATTGTTCCATCGTTCTTTATATCCTTTAAACTTTCTCGGCTCGTATCTTGTACGTTTGTTTTCATATCAAACCCATCCTATATTTAAACAGTCTTACTTTATCGCTTAGCTTTCTCTTAATGTTTAAACGAATCCCAACCGAACCAAGCAAAGCAAACCCTAAAGGATAGAAGGCGAACCCCAACCCATTCGGAAAGGCCGCAACACCCAAACAAGCAAACCCTAAACCCGCCACCATATAACCAAGCGGCTTAAGGGGTGTTGTGTATGTGCTTATTCCTTTTGCTCTGTACCCGATAAGATACGTTTTTGTTGATCTCTTTTCCATGATATAGTAAGGGGTAAAGGGTTTATAAATGTTTCTATATGTATACTCCACCCACACCCGCCACAGTTTCGGGTGGAGGTCTGGAGGTTGTCACTCTGTCGTGGTATATATTAAGAACGTTATAATATAAAGTGGTGCGGTTAGTTGTGCGGTTAGTTGTTGAGTGCGGCAGGGTGTCGGGCTGTTCGGCTGTGTCGGGCTGTGGGGTTTTCATTAATTGACCAATTAAACGCAGAGCAAAACGGCGAAGTCTTAGGCGTGGGAATCTTAATATTTCTGTGAACAAAAAAACAATGAAAAAAACAACTCGAAAAAGTCATTTTTTCGGACTTCAAAAGAGCCATATATAACACCTTATAACACTTGTTTAAGGGGTGTTTTAAAATGGATGCCTAGTCACCTAAGAGATTCTTATTGAAATGCCTTGATGGGGTACTGTAATTGACCGAAGTGTTATCCAGTGCCTTGATATAACACCAGGAAGGGTCCCAAATCATAGTCAATGCCTTGATTCTTAAGGTACAATCGACTAACTAGGCATTCGTAGGCGTACTTTTGGGTTGTTTTGGTGTGGATCTCATGGAAAACAGGGCCGAATGCCTTGAAAAAAGCTTAAAAAAACTCTTTTCTTGTCAGAAAGCCCGATTTTTTAATCATTTTAAGTTATATATTAATATATTTATGGACGTCGGAAATCGGAAAAGACCGGAAAACGGGGAAATAGCCGCCAAATGCCTTGAAAAATCCCAAAATTTAAATTTTTTCCGAACAAATTAAGCCAATTTGGCTCTTTCCTAGCCTAAAACCGGCCTCTTTGATAGCCTGAGACACTTTTTCATAGCTTCCAAGCACTTTATAGAGTGTTTTGATAGCAATAGTACGTTGAAGCTTCCATTTATTGACACTTTCTTCCTGTCTCTCCTCCTGTCTTAGGCTTGAACGTTTCTTCTTCCTATATTTCGCCTCAAATTCATCTCCACCAGGGTATTTATTAAAGAAAGTGACCCTATTCTGTGTTTTAATAGGGTATCCCCAACCTTTTCTTAGTCCAATCTGGTATAATTGGGCCTTACTCTTGAAACCAAAGATACGAACAGTCCTTCTTTTAGAGTTTCTCTGCTTTACGACATGAAAAAGAGCCTTACTTCGCATCATCGCAGGGTATAACTCCAATAAATAGAAACTAGGAGACACTAAGAAGACTACTAAGTTGTTTTGACGCATTTCCATAAGTGCTTGTACTACTTTTTTATTCACAGCAGAGATAGAACCCTTAGAACTCATACCACGAAAGGCCTCATCAAAGATTATAGCCTTAGTTTTATCTTTACTTGACTTAGTATGACGAATTGCATATAGAAATTCTTCAGGAGTGAAACAAATACGCGGTAAAACCTTTTTTCCTTCATCTTCTAATATAGTTGGATCAATATAAGCAGCTTGTTGTATTGTAAATAGAGATTTACCAGAACCTTCTTGTCCATCAACTACATAAAAACGATCTTCATCGTGTTTAGTTAACTTTCCATCTTTAAGGTTATCCCATTTTGGCTTTAGAGAATCACCCATATGATATTTCATCCCAGAAACTTCAACAACAACCATCTTTATTCAAAATCGTCCCCATCACCAGTAGCATAAGCAGTTCCTTTACCTTGAGAGTTCTGAAGTCTTCTCAAAAATAGATTTTTCTGTAATAAAAGTTGATATTGAATAGCATTATTTGGATTTTGTTTTTTATTGAACCCTTCACCAACCTTTGCCTTTAAACTACCAGCCTCATATATACCTAGATTTATTTTAGACATTTCAGCATCCTCAGTTTCGTCTTTTGTACAATCTCCACCAAGAATAGACCAAATAGCATCAAGTTTTGTGTTCCATTTTATATAATCGCCAACGGACATCGAGGTATAGCATTCAATCCAAAGTCTTTCAATGGTAGAGTTAATCAATCCAGCAGAATTTATCTTTGAAGTCTTCGATTCATCTTCTTCAATAGTCGGTTGCTTCCAAGCCATGATAAAAAGAGAAATCCAAGTTATTTAAATGTCGATTATAATATATTATAATGAAACTATGTCATTAAGGAGTAGTTAGTTCATATATAATTCGAGCAGGTTTATATCCCTTAGACCTTAACCAAGCAAAGACTTCCTTATCACACTTAGAAGAATTGCATGCACCACAGCATTTGACGGTATTTGTTATAGAGTGCGGCTTAAACGCATCAAGATGATCATAACTACGATAATTTTTCCGGTTATTTTTATCCTTACCAAATTCTTTATGACAATATACACAAGCAATGTCTCTTTTATCAACAATTTCGACCAATTCTTTTAGTGGCCTTTGATTATATGTTTTCGTAAGAATTTTAAATTTGTTTCTTCGATTTTGAACTTTCTTTATTTGATTAAGGACACCCTTCGGAGTTTTAGAATATTTATCTTGCTTAGCTTTATATTTTTCAGGATTTTCCTTATTCCATTTTTTAAAATATTCTTTATTCCAATCTGGATGATTCTCCATAAATCTTTCTTTTATAATTTTAGACTTTGGATTTTCAGACCACCAGTCTTTAATATATTGTTTTCTCTCTGGACGAGATTCACTTTTATCTTGTATCTTTTTCCAACTATCAGGATTTCTTTTTTTCCATTTCATAAAATAGTTTCTTTGATATTCCCTTTTTTTATTTATATCTTTATATGGCATAGGAAAACAAGGGTTTTATTGTTTATAAATACTCGTTACAACCAAACAATGACATCTAATCGACATTTATAAAACCTTCAAGTGATATTCTAATATGTTATCATCAGAGAATACTTATACTTGTAGAGATTTTACATCTCACAGATTTTTAGGAGGGGAGATGTTAACATGTTAGGAAATATTATAGGCGGGTTCATAGTGATCCTCGTTGGAACTGCATTGTTGCCGACAGTTGCCCAACAGGTAGGATTGGCACAGGCTGACGGAAACGTTACTGGTGCAGCAGATACTTTGGTTGGATTAACTACTCTATTCTTCGCTCTTGCAGTCGCTACTTCCGCAATCGGTATCGCAGCACAGGGTCTAAGAAATAGTGGTTTGATTTAGAGGTATAAATAGTGACACACAAACACACACACAAATTTGACAAAAGAAAGGGCGAGAGAAAGGCCTTGACCGTTAAGGGGGTTATTTTCTTGCTAATCGCCCTTTCACTTTTTCTTTTTCCAATTACCTCAGCAGAGGAATATGGATACAATTACTTAGAACCAGGAAAGAATCTTAATCCTAGTACAAATTATTCTAAGATAGAAGTTAATTCTTCAAACTTTACTCAGAAGTGGGAAACAAACATTGGTAACTTAAACAATGTTAATTCCACACAAATGAAAAACACCGGTGGAACCTTAAGTATAATACAAGGATGGGTAGACTCTCTTTGGTGTCAATTAACTGGATGTACTATGCAGGGTGATATTGATATGGATGATAACAATATATTCTTTTCTAATACTGGTTCAGGAATCCAAAGAGTAATAAACGCAACTTCAACAAATCCTAGTGGAGTTATTGGCTATGAACTTAATAATGATGTAAGAGCAAGTATTGCATTATCAATTGCTGGTTCTGGAATAACAGATTTTGCAAATGATTCTGGTATTATATCTAGAGGTGGTAGAACTTTTATTGTAAACGCCGCTAATAAATCAATAGTAATGGGACATGGGGAATTACCAAATGTTGATTTTACATGGACACTTAACACTGATGGAACCGTAACACAAACAGGAGATTTAATTATGAATAATAGTGCGATATTTTTAGATGGAAACCAACAACATTTCATAAAAGAAAATGTTCTGGGATTTCCGTTTAATGGTATCTCTACTGAAGCTGCATGGTTTGGACATGATGAATTCGAGGAAGAAGGAGAGATAACATTTTTATTTACACATGGAAATGATACAAATCTATGGATGCAATCTGGAAAGAATAATTCTTTTTCTTCTATTGGTAATTCATTTTTTATAGTCCCAACATATATGGCTAATAATAACTTCACAGAAAATGGAGTAATTAACATGACGAAGGCATCAAGTTACTTAGTATTATGTGATGAGTTTGAAATAGATTGTAATTTTAATGCGGACACCTTAGGTAATGCAATAGACTTAATTCCAGGTGGTCCATTGCTAGGTACTATGGGTGATTTAGAAGTGTGGCAGAGTGCAAAAATACATCAAGGTCTTTCAGTTGAAGGCCCAATATTTTTTGACTTAGAAGGTAATAACGCTAATTTTAATAACGGTACAGTTCATATTGCAACTGGGGTTACATTTGAAGAGGGGTTTATAGAAGGTGAATCTGTTACTAAATTTACAGAAACTTTTGCTAGTGGACTTGGTATTTTTACTAACATACAATCTGATTTAGGAAACTGGGTAAATGTTTTAAACTCTGTAGTATGTGATGAGGGAGAATGCGCAGAGGGGGATGGTGCAGGTTCAGGACTTGTTGAGATGCAAACAAACTTCTCAACATCAGATATTAATGAAACTGCTTTATCTTTTGTTTATAGTTTAGTAAATCTTGTTGGTGCTGGAGATTTTTCAATAGAGGTTAATAATAATGTTGGTTCTGGGGATGTAGAAATATTTTCAGATACTACTACCAGTGTGATTAAGTCTAGCCAATTCATTGCACTACCGTCTTCAATGGATGACCAACCATTAGTAACTCTTACGGTTATTTGTAATATTGGAAGTTCTGGCAAGCCAGCAAGACAATGTTTTTTCGATACAGCTAAAATTAACGGTACTGCAATAAGTACAACTTTAATTAATGTTTCTGGTTTTAATTCTATCATAGCTTTTTCAGATGGAACTTTAGACGCAGGTGGATTTCCACAAAGAGGAATATTTTATAATGCTTCTGAGGATCAGATAGTATTCAGAGGTAATGTAACATTTGAAAATATTATTGAACAAGATTTGAATATAACAAATTCAATATTTCTTAACGGAACTACAATTTTTGATTGGGCTGATGTTGTAAATTCTCCCTTTTTCCCAAGTTATTTACTAGCCAATGGTTCAACACCCCTAACAGGACTATGGAATTATGGAGGTTTTGGAATTAATGGAAGTGGTAATATTAATACAACTGGAACGATACAAACCACTGAAGAACTATTCACGCCAATAGTCACAAGCCCAGAGGGAGACTTACTTATAGAAGCTACACAGTTTGGATTTGAAGCTACTTTCAAAGAAGGGAAAATTGATATTTTTGCAGGAGATGCAATAACAACAGATGTTGAAGCTGGTAGGATTAATATTTTTGCAGGAGATGCCCTTGCAGGAAGTGGATTTCTAGAGGGAACTGGAGGAAGAGTTGATATTGATTCAGGGGATGGGGGAGCTACAAGTGGCTCTGACGCAGTAAACTTTGGAAGTAATGGAGGACCTGTTACTATAAATTCAGGTAATGGAGGAAGTTCAACAGCGACGGGTTCATCAATAAACATCGCAGGTAATGCAGGGCTAAGCACATTCACTGGAGGTAATGGAGGAAACTCATTAGGAACATCAATAGGAACAAATTCTGGAGGAGGAGGAGGAGGATTTACTATTCAAGGTGGAGCAGGTGGTAGAGCATCAGATGGAGCAACCAACACAGGAGGAGGTGGAGGAACATTATCTCTTAAAGGAGGAGGCGGAGGAAACGGCGTTGATGGTGCTGGGGCTGGAGGAAGTATAACTATGACAGCAGGAAACGCTGGTTCAACTGACGCCAATGGTGGAGTAATTGCGTTCCAAAGTGGAGTAGGTTCTGGAACTGGAATTACTGGAAATATAGGATTTAGGATAGGAACAACTCTTGTTGGGAATTTTTTAAGTGATGCGTCTGGATTGCAATTTAATGATAACATAAGAACTATTTTTGGAACTGGTGAAAGACATTCTATTTATTCAGATGGAACTGATTTCATATTTAATCCAGAAGTATTATCTCCAACTTCTATAATGAAAGTATTGGGTGATTTAAATGTTACAGGTAATGTAACAGGAACAAACTTTAAAATCAATGGAGCAATGATTTATAAAAATGATGTAAATATGACAAATCCATCAACTGCGGAGGTACGATGGACGGGTCCGTCTACTGGAGGACACGTCACACCCTTCGGTATTGATTTTGATGACTCAACATTTAGACCTACAATTTTTGGGGGGACTACTCGTGATGCTATTGAAAGGATAGGTTTTAGAGGAATCTTTGCGGCTGCTGACGAACAACAAATAACTTATGGTAATGGATTAGATGTAACAACTTCATGGAGGGATAAGGCTAATGATTTTTTTAGTTTTACTCTTAGAAGTTCGAGTTCTGGAACAAGTAGTGGAACTTTTGTTTTTAATTCTGCTACTACTCATCCAAATTTTGATACAGATGCAATAACGAATGAATTAAATCCAACGTTTAGAATTCAGGCAACAACTACAGGGATTGATGATTATATAAAATTCAATCACGATGGAAGCAACGCTAAAATATTTGCTGGTACTGGAGATTTGATAATTAATGTAACTGATGGAAACGCTTTACAGGTTGTAAATAATTCTGGTTGGGCAGATGTCTGGGCAAAAACATTCGTTCAAAAAAGCCAAGTGTTTGATACATCTCTTGGAAATGCAAACTTATTATTAAAAAATGCAGACGAATATAAAACAAAAGGGGTATTAGATAAATCATTACATTATGCCTTTACCACTGGAGAAGAAACCGACTATTCAAGACCACAATACAATTTGAAATGTTTCATTTCAGATGCTACGGATGAAACTTATGGACAAGAAGTTTGTAACAATATGACAACATATCCATATAAAAAGGTTTCAGAAGGATTAGATATTGGAAAGCAAATTGCTACAACTGAACAGGCAATTTGGGAAAATAACCAGAACATAACTGAATTAAGGGATGAAAATAAAATGCTTAAAGATGCTCTTTGTACTTTAGATAATAGTTTTCAATGGTGTCTAGGAGTAGAGTTATAAATTCGCCTTAATTAAAGAAACAGAACAATCGACATTTAAATAATAAGGAATACATGTAAAAGAATGGAAACAAGAAATATAATAATAGCAATACTGATGGTTGGCTTAATGTCAGTAAGCGTAAGTGCATTGGATACAATGCGGCCCGCAACCTTAAACCAAGTATATGTAATAGAACAGACATGCGCATCTTGCTCCTTTGTTAATGTTACGGTTTCAAATACAGACGGAATAATATTTTCTAATGCTGAGATGACTAATAATGGTTCAGGTGTTTGGGTATATGAATTCACACCAACTCAAGTAGGAAGACATGATGCAAAAGGAATAGGAGATATAAACGGAGACGCGACAAGCTTTGCATCAAAATTCGAGGTTAAAGGCGGAGGTCTAAATGGAACATTAGGATTTTACTTTCTTATATTAATTTTATCAGCCGGAGCAATAGTATTAGGATTTTATATAAATGATCCCTGGGTAGTTATCCTTGGAGGATTTGCATTAATCTTTGTTGGTATATTCACTATGTTCAATGGGATAGATGGATTGAAGGATCCAGTATACACATGGGGAATAGGAATAATAACTCTTATGATTGGTTGTTACATTAGCATAAGAGCATCAATAGAAACAATATTTGGTTAGATTATAATATATTATAATCGACATTTATAAAACCTTATTGTCATATATTATAATGAAAACGACAGGTTTCAATTTTTTGGGGGGGATGATCAATGGCAATAGAAGTGAGAAGGGTATTGGAAAGAAAAGATGGAATAAAAATGGCAATAATACCAAAGAGGTCAGAAATGAAAAAGGGGGAATTAGTTTTGATAACTAACAACTTAAATTTGATAAATAAATTTCAAGAGGAGGAAAATAAAAATGGCTGAAGAAAAAGAAGAAACAATAACACCAACAGAAGAACCAAAGAAAGAAGAAAAGAAAGAGTTCAAGTTGGTTGATGTAACTACACAAACTGCACCAATGATTCAAGGACCAGACGGAGAATTGATTACTGATTCGCAAGCACTAGTTATGTTACTTAATGAAGTAAAAGAAGTTAAGAATCTAGTTGGATAAATACTTCACAAATTTTTTAATTTAATTATGATTTCAACAATATTCCAATACGGATCAGAGGTGATAGAGGTTAGAGTAAATCAGACAAATGTTTTATTCAGAACTCAAGGAACTCAAGGAGGATTCGTACCGATTGAAGGAATCAAGTTAGAAAAGTCCGGTTGTGTAAAAGAACACCCAGACCTAAGAGACGACAAGGCGTGGAAGGAAAAAACAATAAAACGTTTCAAGGAAAAAATAAAAGGATACGACACAGAAAAACAAAGAATGAAATATATAATGAAAGATTTAATTAAACATGGATACAAACCACTTTACTTCCAAGAGAGCGGACACCGACCAGTAAAAATAAAAGATGAATAGAAAAAATATAGCAGAAAAAACATTATTCCTTTTTATGGGAATAGCAAAATCACTTTGGGATGCAACAATACATATAGTATGGGGGCTTGCAACAATTTTTCTTTTAGGAGGATTAATGATATATTTCAATATAGATACAACACCGATACAAAACTTACTTAAATTAAATATATGGCTTATGAATAATTGGATTATCTTTTGGTCAATATTTTTTGTGAGTTGTTTACACTCAGAAATAAAAAAGGTATTTAAAAATGAATAAAGAAGAAAACAAAAAACTACAAGAAAGATATGACAATTTATCCTTAGAGGAAAGAAATGCCTATGAGCAGATAGTAGAAAGGCACACATCAAAATCAAGCATATTATCTTTACCATATGTATTTGTGGAGATGATGATTGTATCGGGACTTCTTTTTATTATAGTATCAATAATAACAAACACCCCAATAGATATGTTTAGAGAAGCATATCTAGGTATAATGTTTCTTATGATTATTCTTGTATACGCAGGAATATTTCTAGGATTAGTTTTTAAGATAATAGAAACATATAAAATAAATAAACTAAAAAGAAAATTATTAAGTAACTAATGGCATGGAGAGAAAACTTATTTCAAAACTTACTAACACTAGGAATATTATTAACATTAGGAATAACAGTGTATTGCAAGGTAGCAAAGAAAACATTGACAGAATTTATAGTAGAAATCAGGGAGGCAATGGCTACGCCAGTTGAAGAATGAACAAATTATTAAAAATATTAATTGCAGTATTGGCAGGAATAGAAGTAGTTTTCTATATGATAACACCTATCTTAATTTCATTGATATGGGTAAACATTTCTTCATTTAATTCATTAGGTACTTACGCAATGTATTCAGCAGGATTATTAGCATCAGTCTTTAGAGGAATTAAAATAGGTTGGTTAAAGAAATAAAATGGCAGAAGGACAAGAGCAGCAACAAGAGATGAGTGATGATGAAGCTATAATGAAGATAGCAGCAGCAATGAAAGACAACGCACCAACAGCAGAAGATAGACAATCAGTACACGCATTTTTACATAACGTAGCCACAGCAGATCAAAGCACAAAAGTAGGAAACCTTAGAGATGACAAGGAAGTAAACGAACTAGGATTACCGCTTCATAATGTTAGGGGATCACTAGAGATGGCCAGGATTGCAGATAAGATTATGGACAATGAATATTTTAAAGAATACTTTGAAGCCGAAGCAGAAGAAACATTAGCAACATCATTATCGAGAGAAGGATTCTTGGTACGGCAAGCCACCACTAGCACAAAGAATGTGGCTGACGTTACTAAGAGAAGAAAAATAAATAAAGGATGGTTCGGAAAAGAAAAAGTGGAAGAATCTGGTGGAGACACAAACTTAAGAAACTAAAATGAAAGGAGGTTTAAAAAATGACATTAGAAGAAAGAATTAATGAAAAAATAGAAGAAGCATTTAGAAAGCAAAAAGAAGTTAAAGGAAAGAAGAAGAAGTTTAAACTTCCTTTTGGAAAGAAGGTAAACAAAAGTAGAGCCAAGAAGAACTATATAATTTTACTAAAGATTAATGAGAATCTAAACGTATCAATAGATATACTACAGATTAAAGATCAGACAATAATGGTAGACAAGGTTCCAAGGTTAGCTACAGCAGACTATATTCTAACATACAAAAAGATGCCAATGATTATTTTACCAAGTTGGAGCGTAGAGCCACTAAGTCCATCAAAGAATTTACAAGAATCTTTAACAGACGGAACTAACAAAAAAGGTTTTGCGATTTTAATGGAGAAGATGCAGCAGGCACAAATAGGCGCAAAGAAACAAATTAGTGGATTTATTAAAATAGCTTTAGGATTAGGAGTAGCAGCATTAATAGGATATGCTCTTATCTCTGGAGGAATTTAAATGAGTAACATAAACTTTGAACTAAAGGTACAAGATGAAGATTTCAGAAAGATAGGATTCTGGAAGTTCGATAAGAAAAACCTACCAAGAATATTAAGAGCACTGAACAATAAGCATAGTCTAGGAATAAAAATAATAGAACAAAAACCTAGAGACGATGACTTAGACTGGGCTAGGTAAGACTACTTTAATCGACATTTATAAAACTTTTATTACATGTATTTCTATGAAGCTGAAAGACTTACTGAGCAAGGTTGTAGAAAATAAGAAGAATGGACAGTTGAATACATCTATTAAGAAAAACAATCTTAGAAAGGTAGGCATCTCAAAGGAAGAATTATTCGAGATGAAAATTGATCCTAAATTAAAATCAATACTTTTAGAATGAAAAACGAATTACTAAGAAGACTATCTATACTAGAAAATAAAAAATCACCTGTAGTTTCAGCTAGAATTTTAAGAGGTGGTGGCATGCAAGGAAGATTACACAGACAAGAGATAACAAGATTTAATAAAGAAGTTAGTACAAAGAAAAGAAAGATAAGGGAAAAGTTGGAAAAGTTAGACAGACCAATACCAGAAGGCGGAGTATCAATCCAATCCGTAGAAGTTCTTGAAGCATTCAACGAGCCAATCTTCAGGAGAATAAGAAAAGTTGAGGGATTCTTTTAATGAAAGTATTATTAATAGTTGGAATTATTGGGCTACTATTAGTTGTGGGAGCTTATTATATTAATAATGATATAGATTCAGAATTAGTTTTAGAAGAAAATAAGTACAGTGGACCAGTGCCTATAGGATATAATTTAAAACATTTCAGAGAAACTGGAGAAACTATAAGGGAGATGAATAAATAATGGTAATGGGTCCAGCACCTCCAAAAGGATCAATTGTAGATAGTGGTGGAAGAACCATAGTTCCATCAAGACAATTTCAAGGACCAGTTAGACCAGGAACTGATGTGAGAGAATTTAGATCTACTGGTATAAGTAAACCAAGTAGAGGAAGAGGAAGTGGTGGTTCATTTGAAAGAGTTTCAAAAGAGGAGACAGCAAAAAAGGAATCACAGAAATTAGCGGCAGCACAAGCAGCAGCATCAAAAAAACTAGCACAAGCAAAACTAATACAAGAGATGCGAAAAAAGGGAAGAGCGGAAGCAACAAAGAGAACACAACAAGCATTAAGAGGACAAAGAACAGCATCGCAGCAGGCAGCAAGCGACAAATTCCAAGAAAAACTACAACGACAACTAACAGAAAGAGAGTCCGAGAGAATAAGAATAGAAAGAGCAAGAATTAAATCAGCCGGTGGAAGAGTTGAAACAAAAACATTAAAATCTGCCGAAACCGGAGAAGACGTTATCATTACAACAACAAGGGGAGAAAAAGGAACTAGAATTTTTGAAGTCGAAGATACTAAGACAGGAAAAAAAACAATAAGAACATTCGAGAAAGGAAAGGGGCAGACTGGGGGATTAGTATTTAGTGGAGCACCAACAGTTGATACAGTTGAGATTAAACCAGAAGTTACTGAGTTTAAGGCATTGTCAGTTGGAGATACAACTGGAGATAAAAAAGGAGTAATAGAAACAACTACAACATCTTTAATTTCTCCATTTTTAGCATTGAGAGAAGCAGAAACTAGACTAAGAGAGTCAAAGACAGACTTAACCCCAACAATACCAGGTTTAGAAGTTCTAACAACAGGTTTTATACTTCCAAGTCAAGAAGCAAAACGAGTTTTTAGTATATTTGATACAGGCGTTCAATCTATCGCAGAACAAATACCTAGCGGAGTTCAAAGCGTATTAACCTCAACCCAACTAGGCAGAGATGTTATAAAACAAAAAGCAAGAAGAAATATAGGGTTGATTGATACTGGCGTTAACGTTGTTTCTAGTGAACTTGCAGGACCAGTATCTAGTGGATTTGAAAGCATATTAACCTCAACCCAACTAGGAAAAGATGTTGTAGTAAAAGAAGCTAGTAGAAATCTTAACTTATTTGATACAGGCGTTCAATCTATCGCAGAACAAATACCTAGCGGAGTTCAGAGTGTATTAACATCAACCCAACTAGGAAAAGATGTCGCAACAAAAGAAGCCCAGAAATTCACAATCTTTGATACTGGTGTTCAAACTGTTTCTAGAAGAGTTGCAGAACAAGTACCTAGTATATCTCAAAGCATATTAACCTCAACTCAATTAGGAAAAGACATTGCAACAAAGGAAGCCCAAAAATTCAGTGTCTTTGATACTGGGGTTCAAGCTGTTTCTAGGGAGATTTCTAGACCAGACCTAACCCCAGCAATACCAGGAACGGAGTTTTTAAAAAGTCAATTCATTATACCAACAAAAGAATCAAGGAGAACTGTTAATATATTTGATACAGGAGTTCAGACTTTAGCAGGACAAATACCTGCACAGATAAGTAGTGGATTTACGGGAGCAGTAATATCAACCAGATTGGGTAAAGAAGCTATAACAAAAGAAGCAAAAAAGTTTAGTATATTTGAGGAAAGAGCAGACACATTTCTAACAGGAGATATAGTAATCCCGAAAACATTACCAGAGATTAGTGTGGCAGAGATAGATGTGACACTTGTCACGTCAACTAAAGATTGTGAGCTAAGATCCACACAAGAAATCAAAG
>SDBT01003001.1_pt1 | contig 29361 bp, 26 predicted proteins | sample 2277101 | NCBI WGS metagenome assembly SDBT01 (sample SAMN10404973, study PRJNA504765) | marine sediment metagenome | isolation source: marine sediment core GS10_PC15, 103 cmbsf | place: Arctic Ocean: Southern Knipovich Ridge | collected 2010
AAGCTGAAAACTCAAAGGCGAAAAACGAAAAATGGGCGATTTGGGAACGGTGAAATGCGTAAGGCACGCCTAGGAAAGCACTTGGACCAAAACGGGTGCGCAAATTTGCGCAAGAATGCGCAAGGGCGCGCAATGGCGCGCAAGAATGCGCAACAGTGCGCAACGGCGCGCAAGAATGCGCAAGAATGCGCAAGAATGCGCAAGGATGCGCAAGGATGCGCAAGCAACGGCTTGCCACAAAGGTCACAAAGATCACCGAGTTTGCCCAGACGGCCAAAGAAGAGGTTGCCACAAAGGGCACAAAGATCACCGAGTTTGCGCAGACGGCCAGGAGCGGCTGGCAAGTCCCGATGCTTCGGGACGGCACCGGCCGGCAAACAAGTGGCATATACTTACGTAGAGAGCCGATCGGAGTAAAGCGATGATGGATAAAGACGCCGCACAATGTGAGCTGGCCGCGAGGAAGTGCGTTCCGTGTCAAGGCGGCGCCGAGCCGCTGAAGGGCCAGGAGCTGGCCAGGCTCGGCGCTCAGCTTGACGGCTGGGACGTCATCGAAGAGCATCACCTTTCCAAGACCTACAAGTTCGGCGACTTCGCAAAGGCACTTGCGTTCGTCAATAGGGTTGGCGAGGTGGCTGAACGGGAAGGCCACCATCCGTGGATTCACTTCACATGGGGCCGCGTGAAGATCGAGACCTGGACGCACAAGATCGACGGGCTTACCGAAAGCGACTTCATCCTCGCAGCCAAGATCGATCGCGTCGCCGGCGAATAGGCAGCCGCTTGCGGAACTTCCCCAGCGCCCGGCGGTCGGTCGATGCGGCCGGCTGGCGAACTAGCCTGTATCGTCTCCGAGCGTCTGGAGGATGTTGAGGTAGCTATCGTAGCGGCGCTGGAGGATCTGGCCGCCCTGGATGGCCTCGATGACAGCACAATCCGGCTCGTGTGTATGCGTGCAGTTTCGGAACTTGCACTGCGGGGCGAACTGCTCGAACTCCGGGAAGTACCATGGCAGCTCCGTCACCTCCAGGCGGATTCCCAGCTCCCGCAGCCCTGGCGTATCGACGATGATGCCGCCGCCGGGTAAGTCGTAGATCGCTGCGTTGGAGGTGGTGTGCCGGCCGCGATTGTCCTTGGCGCGGACCTCCCGCGTGGCCGCGTCGGCTCCGGGAACCATTGCGTTAATTAGCGTGCTCTTGCCCACGCCGGAGGCACCGGCCAACACTGAGCGCTTTCCAACTAATTGCTTGGTCAACTCCTCCAGCCCCTCGCCCGTGCTGGCCGAGCAGAGAATGATATCGACGCCGAGTGATTCAAAATCAGCCAACACCTGCTCGTCGGGTTGGCCCAGATCGATCTTGTTGATCACCAGTATGGGCGTAAGTTCCCCGCGCTCGGCGATGATCAGGAAGCGGTCGATCACCCCGTGTCGCAGCGGCGGCTGTTGCGTCGAGGCGACAATCGGCAGCACCTCCATGTTGGCGGCGATGACCTTCTCGAATGTTTCGGTTTCGTATTCGTCTCGGCGTTTGCCTGATCGCGGTCGCGGGCGGGACAGGGCCGTCTGTCGCGGCTTGCGCTCGAGGATCACTCCGTCGCTGCGATCTTTGTCAATGTCCCGCTGGCCGTCGAGATGCTCCGGCCGCGTGATCGCCACGGTAACCAAATCGCCAACGGCCAGCGCGGTGGCCCCCGCCGGGGCGCGGAACGTTCCGGCAATTCCGCACAGAAGCTCCTGGGTATCGATGCGGACGATCATCCCGCCCGGAAACTGCCCCATGACCATCCCCTCCTTGCGCGGCAGGTCGTCGAGGTTCTCCGTCCCGGCGGCAAGCTCGCGAGGCGGAAGCTTCACCTGGCGCCTCGTGAAGCGCTGCCGCAGCGCCTCGGTGTCCTGAAAGTCTTGCCCAGAATGATATTTTTGGTACCAGTCCTTGAGGCGTCTTCGGGACTTGCCCTTTCTTCTGGCCATGCGCCCATTTTGATGCACAACGGCCATTAATGCAATCAGGATAGGCCCACGTAATGAGCCGCGAGCGCCAGAGAGCGGGTAAGTCTCCGCACGAACCCGCGCCCGCTACCTCGCGGTCCCGGCTCGTTGAGCGGGACTCGGGCGGTGCGGTCAGGGCAGCACCGCGCAGCGGTGCAGTATTTCGTAAGCCAGCTGCCCCGCTACGCACAGCCCAACCAGCGCGACGAGGATGGCAAAGTATCGCCGAAGCTTGGCTGCGTTCAGGCGATGGCAAATCCACGCCCCGATCTGCACGCCGAAGACGCTGCCGACGAGAAGCGACATGACCACCCAGAGGTTGACGTTGCCGTCCAGACCGTACTTGACCGCCCCGGCGATGGAGCTGAAAACCACCACGCCGAGGCTTGTACCCACTGCCTGGTGAGGCGTCAGGCCCACAACGACGATCAGCAGCGGCATAAGCAAAACGCCCCCGCCGATGCCCATCATGCCCTTCATCACGCCAATGAGAATGCCCACTGCGAAGATGCCGGGCAGGCTCACACGCGCCAGGCCCGCCGCCGGCAGATCAATGTAAGGGCCTAGCGAGAGGCGCTGGAGAACGCTTTTTCCAACTCGCGCAGTTCCGTTTCGCCGGGCGATCAACCAAGCAGTCAGGCCCAGGATCACCACGAACAGCACGTGAATCGTCAGCGTGTAACCGTCTTCGCCCAGTGTTACGTTCAGGAACTTATTCAGCATGGCCCCGAGGACCGCCCCGGCCATGCTGGTCGCAGCCAGGATCAGCATGCTGCGAGGCTCCAGGTTGCCCAGGCGGATGTGCCGTCGCATGCCGGAAGAACACGAGCCAATGGTGAAGCTCAGGCTGCTGCCGATCACCAGCTCGTATGGGATCCCAAAGCCGATCTTCAGCAGTGGAGTGACCAAGAACGCCCCGCCGACGCCAAACAGGCCCGTCAATATGCCCACGGCCAGCCCGAACGCCGCAAGCGCCGCCACCAACGTCGGGCCCTGGAGGTAGGCCTCGATGTCGAGATCGAAAATGGCTTGCAGCTGGCTCATTCGGCGTTTTCGCTGGCCTTCCGGCCAGATCCCCTCTTGCGGCGCAAAAGTTCAAAGACGTACTCCGCGGCCAATCCCCACACCAACGGCAGGGCGACGATCAGGAAGATCGCCAGCGGTTTGTCAAGTTGCTGCCACATCTTTGCTTTTGCGTCTCTGTCTTTTAGCTAAGAACCGCCCCGCTGGACTCTAGGGAATCCCGCAGAGCGTTGCAAGCACGGAGCTATTTCATTAGCCGCTACGTGCCAGCTTACGGATGGCCTCGGCGTTAATTTGGTCCCAGTCGCGTCCGCTGGCGTCGGTGCCCTTGGGAGTCTCGAGGATCATAGGAACCTGGCCAAGCCGCTTGTCGTTGACGAAGTTCGCAAAGCCCGCCGGGCCGATTCTGCCGCAGCCGATGTGTGCGTGGCGGTCGATACGGCAGCCCAACTTCCCGCGAGAATCGTTCAGGTGGATGGCCAGCAGCCTCTCCAGGGCAAGGACCTTCTCGAAGGCGTCCATGGTCTTGCGATAGGCCGCAGGCGTGCGGATGTCATAGCCGGCCGCGAAGACGTGACATGTATCGAGGCAGATGCCGAAGCGGCGTGGCCGATCGAGCCCAGCCAGGATCGCGGCCAACTGCTCGAATGTCCAGCCGATACTGTCTCCCTGGCCGGCCGTGGTTTCCAGGAGGATCTTCGGCAGCCGGGCCGAGCGCGTGGCCGGCCGCGGGGCGGCTATGATATGGTTCAACCCATCGGCGATCAGGCCAATTCCCAACTTCTCATCTTCTCTCGATCCGGGGTGGAGCACCAGGTACTCGACACCCAGCTGATCGCATCGGCTGAGATCTTTGCGCATCGCGGTGATCGACCTTCTGCGAACGGCGACGCGCCCGGCGAGATTCACCAGGTACGAGGCGTGGGCCACGACGGGGCCGATGTGCAACTGGCGGCGGAGCCTGCGGAAAGTCTCGACGGCCTCGTCACTTAGCGGCTGAAACCGCCACTGAATCTGATTGCGGAGGAATATGCCCAGGCAGTCGAACCCATAGTCGTGTGCCTTCTCTAACGCCCGATGCAACCCGCCTGCGATACTCAGGTGCGAACCCAGCAGCATGGCGGTATATTAGAGTATTGCCCCACTAAGAGGAATCTGCGATTCTCTCTGAGAGTTTCGGCGGGGGTCGGAGCATGTCTTTGGCGCCCGCCGGCGACGGCGGGCCGGATAGAATTGTTTCGGGAGCGAATATGGCCAAGCGGTGTGAGACATTTGATCACACGGCCGACGTGGGCCTGGCCGCCTCGGCGGATACGCTGGGCGAGCTGTTCGAGGCGCTGGCCGAGGGCCTGGCCGATCTGATCTGCCCGCGGAGCCAAGCCGCCACCAGGCAGACGCGCCAGCTCCGCGTCGTCAGCGACGACCTTGAGGCACTGGCCGTTGATTTCCTCACGAAGATCCTCGTCGCCATCCAGACCGACCATTTTATCATCGCGGCCGTCACCGTCAGCCGCATCGACGATACATCCCTGGAGGCAGAAATCGCCGGCGAGGCGTTCGATCCGGGTAAGCATGAGTTCCACACGGAGGTCAAGGCCGCCACTTACCACCAACTTCGAGTCATCCAGGATGGCGAAAAATGGACCGCACGGGCGATACTGGATATCTAACCGCATATCTGACCGCGGAGCACGCAGAGGACGCAAAGCTGGAGTGAGAGAATGGGCAAGGAATTTCAAGGCAAGATCGAGCAGTTGGACGAAAACCGCTGGCGGATCCCGGCCAGTTGGCGCGCTGACATGCGCGTCGACGGGATTATCTTCGCCAACGATGCCCTGATCGGCGATGCAATCTCCGGCGGCGGGCTGGAGCAGGTAGCCAACGTCGCGACCCTACCGGGCGTGGTGAAGGCCTCGCTGGCCATGCCGGACATCCATTGGGGCTATGGCTTTCCCATCGGAGGCGTCGCCGCGACGGATATCGCCGCCGGCGGTGTCGTCTCGCCCGGAGGCGTGGGCTACGACATCAACTGCGGCGTGCGGCTGCTCCGAAGCGACCTGACACGCGAGGAGGTCCGTCCGCGCATCAAGGAGTTGGTCGATCAGCTCTTCCGCGACATCCCGGCCGGTGTGGGCGTCGGCGGGCCGTTTAGGTTCGACCGCAAGGAGATGAAAAGGATCCTGGCCGAAGGCGCTCCGTACCTGGCCAGCCGGAACCTCGCACGGGACGACGACCTGGCCGCCACCGAATCCGGCGGGTGCCTGGCCGGGGCCGACCCGGAGGTGGTTTCCCAGCTGGCCTACGCTCGAGGCAAGGACCAGTGCGGCACGCTGGGCAGCGGCAACCACTTCGTCGAGGTCCAGTACGTCGAGAAGATCTACGACGCCCAGGGCGCCGAGGCGATGGGCCTGGTCGCTAACCAAGCAGTGTTCATGATCCACAGCGGCTCGCGCGGCCTCGGCCACCAGGTCTGCCAGGACGCCATCAACGCCCTCCGCACTGCGCCTGGCCGCTACGGGATTGAGCTTCCGGACCGCCAGCTTGTCTGCGCGCCGGTCGAGAGCCCCGAAGGCCGGCAATACCTGGGCGCCATGCGCGCGGCCGCCAACTTCGCCTGGTGCAACCGACAACTGCTGGCTACGCTTCTCCGTCGGACGCTGGAGCGATTCTTCGGTCAGTCCAGCGAGTCGCTCGGCCTGCGGCAGATCTACGACGTGGCGCACAACATCGCCAAGATCGAGACATATACAGTCGGCGGTAAGGAGATGAAACTCTGCGTGCACCGCAAGGGCGCCACACGTGCCTTTCCGCCCGAGAATCCCGAGCTGCCCGAGGCCTATCGCCGCTGCGGCCAGCCCGTGCTCATCCCCGGCGACATGGGAACCGCCAGTTACGTCCTGCTAGGCACAGAAGGGGCGATGCGCGACACTTTCGGCAGCACCTGCCACGGGGCCGGAAGGGTCCTGTCGCGCAAGGCCGCCATCCGGAAGGCCCAGGGCAGGCGGATCGATAAAGAGCTGGCCTCGGCGGGCATCATCGCCCGCGCACGTGGCCGGACGGGCCTGGCCGAGGAACAGCCGGAGGCCTACAAGGACATCGACGCTGTGGTCGATTGCGTCACGGCTGCGGGGCTGTCTCGCAAGGTTGCGCGACTTCGGCCACTGGGAGTGATTAAGGGCTAGGAGCAAATTGCTGCGGCGGGCAACAGAGGTCCTAAGGGAAACGATGCCCACGGGTCGCGGCCCGCGGGCATAGAACGCGGCGAGGAAAGCGGCAATCTCCAGCGCGTGCGGCAAAGCAACGTCGGTCTCGTTGGCAATAGCGAGTGGGCAGTTTCTTGCAAAAATCCCTTCGCTTTCTATAGTAGACGAATGATCTTGTTTGCTTGGAAGCCGAAGAGCGGCTTCGATCGAGGTCTCCAAGTGGTATCTGCCGCCTTCGCTGGCTGGGCCTGGCTGACCTAGAGGAAACTCATATGGCATTTGCATTTTTCCGGCGTCGTCAAAAGATGGTCGTGATCATCATGGCGGTCTTGATGGTCAGCTTTCTTATCGGCATGCAAGGCTTCCAGATGATCTTTCGCCCAAATCCGGAGAGCATCGCCATCGGCACGACCTCGTTTGGCAGTATCGATAGGCGCGACTTGCGACAAGCCAGAAGCGACGTAGACATTATTCTTAGGCGCTACGTCGGGCTGGGCAGCGCCGAGCGGATGCTGAGCTTTACCTGGCCGAGCGACCTGGAATTCCTGACACTCATCACCGGCAAAAACCCTTACTTGACCTACGCATTGCTGTGGCAGGAAGCTCAGAACGCAAATGTGCTGGTCACCGAGGCCGACATCGACAGGTTCTTTCGCCGGATCGACAGCCCCGTGGGCAGTGAAACCTACCGGACGATGGTCTCTACATTGAAGGCTCGGCTGAGGCTGGCCGAGAAGCACCTTCGCGCCGCGGTTGGTCGCTGGCTGACCATCCAGAAGGTATACAGAGCCGCCGCGGTCGACGTGCCCCCTTCGGAGCTGCAACTTCGCCGGTATTACCGCGACTTGAATGAGAGAATCAGCGTTCGGGTAGCAAGAATTCCAGCGGAGAGATTCCTCGAGGAGATCGCCGAACCGAGCGAGGACGAGATCCAAGCGCAGTTCGACCAGTTCAGAGCGGTGCCGCCCGGCACGATTCCGGCCCCGACGTCGTTTGGCTTCGGCTACAAGCAGCCGGCCCGCGTACGAATCCTTTATATGTTCATCAGCCGGAATGTCATCCAGCGCGTGATCCAGCCCAGCGACAGCGACGTCCGCCTTTACTTCCGGAAGCATCGCAGCGAGTTCGTCAGGGAAATCCCACCTGCCAGCCAGCCGGCCGCCCCGACCAGCGAAACCGCCGCGAACCAACCCACGACTAAGGTAGCCACGCAGCCAGCCGAGGTTCGCACGGTACCAATGAGCTTTTCCGAAGCCAAACCCCATGTCATCGAGAGACTCAAGCCTCTGGCCGTGCAGAACAAGCTGGAAGATCTCGTGGCAATAGCTGACGGGCATCTGCGCGAATACGAAAAGGCCGGCCCGAGCGATCCGAACCCCTACGAACGGGTCAAGAGCCGCATGACGCGCTCCGCCGAGGCGATTCTTGCCACCAAACTGCCCATCGTGGAAATCCGTCAGGAGCCGCTCGATCGCGCGATCGAGAAACTGGCAAAAAAGGCAAACATCCAGGCTATATGCTATCCGTTCAGGACCGCCAGCGGCGATGAACTCAACCCGTCGGTCAGGGTCACGCTTAGCGGCCGCGAGATTAGCCTTTCCGAAGCACTCCGGCAGATCGGCCAGCAGGCGAAGTGGCCCGAGTCGGGCTCGATTCAGTGGGCGATGTGCGAGGGCCTTGCGGGCGTGCTGTTCCCCGTCGACGAGAAGTGGGACCTGTTCCCCATTAAGGTCCAGCATAGCGGGCTTTTGGCCGGCAACGAGCTCGCCGCCGAACCGATCATTTCGGCCAGTTTCACGCCGGCCGGTCAGCCGCTCTTGCAAATGGCCTTCCTCGCCGACGCCTTCGTCAAGACACCAAGGGCAACCGCCCTGGTGAGGGTCAACGAAGACGCCCCTCCAATGGTCGTGGCGGGCCAGAGGCCCGGCCGCTTGCTCTGGCGGTTGACGCAGGCCACCCCGGACCAAGCGCCGGAGAAGATAACCGACGACCTCCGTGAGCAGATCGTCGCCGACATAAAGAGCCGCAAGGCGTTCCTCAAGGCGATGGAACGCGCCAAGGAGCTCCTTGAGGCGGCCAAGAAGGACGGCCTGGAAGCTACCGCAAAATCGGCGGATCTGGAAACCATTACGACCGGTTGGTTTCCCCGCCAGGTGGAGGTCAGTCCGCAGGAACAACTGCTATTGGCAGCCATGGAACGCGGGGGGATCACCGCCGATGTCTTTCAGCAGGCAATGCTGCAAGCGCCGGCGGGTTTGGGACTGCCAAGCATCGAAGGCATCGAGCTGCCGCTGGGCACTCTGCGGCAGCGTTTTATAGAAACAGCGTTCTCGCTGGTGCCAAAGGATGTTCAGCCGAAACCGGGCGAGACGCCCTACCCCGAAGAACCCTACGCCCTGACGGCGATCGATATACCACACCGGAAGGAAGTGCTCCTCCTGCAAAGAGCGGACTTCGCTCCGGCGGTGGCCGGGGAGTATGAGCAGACCGGCCGCAAGATGATTCTCAATTTCACCCGGACCTTCGAAAAGTGGCGGATGCGATCGAGCTGGTTCGGCCTGGCCTTCGTCCAGAAGCGCGTGGGCTTCGCAGGCAAGCCGCGATGACTTGATCCGCCCGAGACGGCCTTGCCGGAACCAACAAGAGCGACTCTCCCAGGGGTGTGGTTCCGCTTTGCGGGGGCGTTTGGTCTTCGCGACAACCGGGCGCTTTGGCCGCAAAGAATCGTTTAGCCAAGCGACGTTCTTGACAAGAGAAATTGTAAAACTAGACTAACTTTTGGCTCGACATGGTAGAGGCGGGCAGGTAGCTCAGTTGGTAGAGCACGTGACTGAAAATCACGGTGTCGGCGGTTCAATTCCGCCCCTGCCCATTTCGTTATGTTGGCCCCTTCGCAGGTACGGAGGGGCCGGCGACGCTTAATGCCCTCTGAAGGCTTGGCCAAAGAGGGCGTAATCTACCAGGGGTTGGAGGCCCGACCGCGGAATCTGCTTGCCAAGTCGCTTGGGTCTTGGCGTAAACTACCTAGCGTGCCAAAGCGCAACCTCATTTGGATAGTTGCCATCGTAGCGGGCGGACTCGTGACTCTCTGGGTGACGCGGGAGAATCCGCCGCAGGTCAGCCGCATCGAGCCTGACGAGTTCGATAACGTCTCGGAAACCTACCGCCTGATCCAGGAAGAATACTACCGCCCGGCGCGAAGCGAGGAGCTACGCCGCGGTGCGGTCAACGGCATGGTTTCAGTGCTGGATAAGTTTTCCAGCTATGTCCCCGCCGACAAACTTCGAGCTTTCGAAAGTCGCATGATGGGAATAGGCCGAGGGCTGGGCCTTCGGCTGATCGAAGAGCACGGGCGAATCCGCGTGATCGGGCCGCTGCTGAATTCCCCCGCGCACAAAGCGGGGATTTTCGCCGGCGATGTCATCCTGGCCATCGACGGCAAGAAGCTCGCCGGCCTGCCGCTGGGCGTGGTCAAAAAGATGCTTCACGGTCCTCTCGGCACAAGTGTGAAACTGACCATCGAGCGCCGCCATGCCCCGCCGAAGACGTTCTCCCTGAGACGACGGGAGTTCCCGCTCGAGAGCGTCGAAGGACTCTACCGCGACGCCAGCGGGCAGTGGGTGCATCTGGTCGAGCCGGATCGCGGCCTGGCGTATATCCGAATCAAGGAGTTCGTTCACGATACCGGCCGGACCTTCCAGGAGCTTCTCCGGCGGCTTGGCAGCTTCAGCGGGCTCATCCTAGACCTGCGGGACAATCCCGGCGGAATGTTCCCCGCCGGCGTGGAGGTCGCCAACTTGTTCCTCGACGAAGGCGTAATCGCCACGTCAATCGGGCCCAACCGCATCAGGCAGCAGTACAAGGCTCAGCCGCATGGCACCCTTCCGGAGTTCCCAGTCGTGGTGCTGATCAATGCCGACACGGCCTCGGCGGCGGAGATCGTCGCGGGCGCGCTTCGCCTGCACGGCCGGGCCGTGCTGGTAGGCGCACGCACGCGAGGCAAAGGTTGCGTCCAAAGCATGTTTCGCCTGCCAGGCGGATTGGGCCAGATCAACCTCACCACGTCAGAACTGTTGATCGGCAAGAGACAACCGATCGTGCGCGCCCCGGACAGCAACGTCTGGGGCGTCAGCCCGCATCCGGGCCAGGAAATTGACATTTCTCCCAAGCAACAGGAGAAGCTGCGGCGGCTCCGCCAGCAGACGGGGGTGCTTCCACCGCCAAAACCACCCATAACGACGACCGCCCGGGCTACCACGCCGAAGATCGTCCGCCCGCTGCACCGGAAGTTCCTGAAGCTCGACCCGCAGTTTAAGCGGGCCTTGCAGCTACTGTCTCGCCCGCGGGAGATGGAGAAGATTCTCAGCCGCGCCGCCACCACCCGCCCCGCCGAAGAGCTGCCCGACACGCGGCGCGCGAAGGGATCGCAATGAGCGAGCCGGCCTACATTCTGGGCATTGAGACCAGCTGCGACGAGACGAGCTGCGCGGTCGTAGCCGACGGCCAGCGCGTGCTGGCCAATACCGTCGCCAGCCAGATCGAACTGCACGCCCGCTTCGGCGGCGTTGTGCCGGAGATCGCCTCCCGAGCGCATATCGAGGCGATCAACACGGTGATCGAGACCGCATTAGGCGGCTCGGGCATCTCCCCGGATCAAATCGCCGCGGTGGCCGTTACCAACGAGCCGGGGCTGATCGGCTCGCTGCTCGTGGGGCTGATGGCCGCCAAGACCATCGCCTGGATCCACGAGGTGCCGCTTATTGCCGTCAATCATATCTACGCCCATGCATACGCCGCGGCACTGGAGGCTGAACCGATAGAATATCCAGCCGCCGCTTTGATATGCAGCGGCGGGCACACGGCGCTCTATCGCTGCGAAGGGCCAACACAACTGGAGCTTCTGGGCGCCACGATCGACGACGCAGCCGGAGAGGCGTTCGACAAGGTAGCCGGCATCTTGAAGCTGGGCTATCCCGGCGGCCCGGCGATCGATCGAACCGCCCGCGGCGGCAAGGCCAAGGCGGTGGAATTTCCCCGCTCGCTGCTTGAGGCTGAGTCGCTGGATTTTTCCTTCAGCGGGATCAAGACGGCCGTGCTCTACCACGTCAACGGTGTGCCCGGCGCGGTTCGCCCACCCAAACGTCGCAAGGCTACCCATGTGGCCAAAGACAAACGCGGAATCGAAAACTTCTCCAAGCAGGAGGTCGCCGACATCGCCGCCAGCTTCGAAGCGGCCGTGGTGGACGTGCTGCGGATAAAGCTTCAGCGCGCGGCCACGCAGATCGCCGCCAAGACGCTGATCCTCGGCGGCGGCGTGGCGGCCAACTCCGCGCTGCGGGCCGCGGCGGGCAAGCTCGCCGAGCAGCTCGGCTGCACGCTCCGCCTGCCGGAAGTCGGCTTTTGCCTGGACAACGCCGCAATGGTCGCCGGCCTAGGGTATCATTACTTCCAAGCCGGCCAGTTCGCCGATCTGGACCTCGAGGCCCACGCTACTGTTCGGCGATAAGGGCCGAGCATTTTGGCCTTTACGCGTTAAATTGCAAATGGACAAACAAGCACTGAAAGAGCTTCTTCAACAGGTTCACTCAGGCGAGCTGGGCGTAGACGACGCGATCCGCCGGCTGCGAAACCTGCCGTTCGAGCAGATGGGTTTCGCGACGGTCGATCACCACCGCCCAATCCGCTGCGGGGCTTCTGAGGTGATCTTCTGTCCGGGCAAGACGCCCGAGCAGGTCTGTGCGATCTTCGAGAAGCTCGCAGCCGCCGGCGGCAACGTCCTGGCCACGCGAGCGACGCCGGAAGTCTACGAGGCCGTGAGAGCCAAGTTCAGCGCGGCGGAGTTTCACCAGCAGGCCCGCACGATCACGCTGCGGCAGGGCAAGGCGATTGAGCCGATCGGACACATCGCCATCGTCGCAGCCGGCACCAGCGACCTGCCCGTAGCCGAAGAGGGCCGCGTGACGGCCGAGATACTCGACCAGCGCGTCACTACCCACTACGATGTCGGCGTGGCGGGGCTGCATCGGCTGCTGGCCCAAAACGAGGTGCTTCAGCAGGCCAACGTGATCGTGGCTGTAGCCGGCATGGAAGGAGCCTTAGCCAGCGTGGTGGGCGGGCTGGTGGCCGTGCCGGTCATCGGCGTGCCGACGTCGATCGGCTACGGGGCAAGTTTTGGCGGCATCTCGGCCCTGCTGACCATGCTCAATAGCTGCGCCTCCAACGTCAGCGTGGTCAACATCGACAACGGCTTCGCCGGCGGCTACATCGCCTCGCTGATCAACCGCCAGACTGCTTCGAAAGAAAACCAATAGCCGCAAGGCACACGAATAACTCAAAGTAACGAAAGGGCAGCGAGGATTCGGAAAGAAAGCATTGTTTTTGACCTTATTCTCTGCGGCGTTTGTGATCTTTACGACTGAAGGAACTCGCAAAATGTCTGGAAGAGTTCAACGTGTAACGGAGCTTCCAAAACTGCCGCCGCGCATGCGCGAGGGCCACAAGGGCGATTACGGGCGTGTGCTGGTGGTGGGCGGGTCGCGTGGCATGATCGGCGCGGTGGCCCTGGCGGCCAACGCGGCACTTCGCGGCGGGGCCGGGCTGGTGACCTTCGCCGCGCCGGAAACCATCCAGCAGGCCATCGCGGTGCTCTGTCCGTGCGCGACGTCGATTCCGTTGGCGTGCGATAAGGCCGGAGATCTCGCGCCCGAATCAGTGCGACAGATGATGAGAGCCGCCGAGCGCTGCGACGTACTGGCTGTCGGACCGGGCATGGCCATCGGCGCGGGGCAGCTCAACCTGATCCGCGCCACACTGGAGCAGGAAAAGCCCGTGGTCCTCGACGCCGACGGGCTAAACAACCTCGCGCGTCTGGACGCCTGGCCGGCGCAGCGGCGATGCCCGCTGGTCCTCACGCCGCATCCGGGAGAGTTTTCGCGTCTGACGGGAAAGTCCGTTGAGCAGATCCAGTCCGATCGCCAAAGCGCAGCGGCGGCGGCCGTGAGGGAATGGGCCGACCAGGTCGCCTTGGAAGGCCCACCGCTTATCTGCCTGCTGAAAGGCGCCGGCACGGTCGTCACGGACGCCCGGCGTCTCTATATCAACGAGACGGGCAATCCGGGCATGGCCACCGGCGGCAGCGGCGACGTGCTGACCGGCTTGGCGGCGGCACTGATCGGCCAGGGACTCCAAGCCTTCGATTCGGCCTGCCTTGCCGCTCACGTCCACGGCCGGGCGGGCGACCTGGCGGCCGAGGAACTCGGCGAGGCCTCATTGGTCGCCTGGGATCTGCTGGACTTCCTGCCGCAGGCGATAATGGAGATTGTGGCGTAAGAGTGCGAAAGTGAAGCAGATCACCACAATGTTGGTCGCCGTGGCGCTGGTCTTGCCGAGCTGCCGCAGCCAAACGCCGCAGGACCATGTTCCTCCGCCCCGAATCGTCAGCTACTCCCCGGCACTGACCAACCTGCTTTACGAGATGCACCTGGGCAATCACGTCGTGGGCGTGACGAATTTCTGCCGCCCGCCGGGTCAGACCAAGCCGCCGGCGGTGGGCGACGCCGCCCGCGTCAGCGCCGAGGCGATCCTGGCCGTCAAGCCCGACGTTCTGCTGATTCAGCAGAACCCCGACGCCTTCGGGGCCGTCAGGAGCATCGCGCCGAAAATCCGTATCGAACACTTCAAGATCGAAACGCTCAAGGACGTCGCCGAGGCCATCGAACGCATCGGCAGGATCGCCGGCAGGGCCGATCTGGGCGAAAAGCATAAGAAGGCGTTTCTCAGCAGGTTCCGGGCCGTACAACAACGCGTAGCCAATCGGCCGCGGGTCAAGGTGCTTTTTGTCATAGGTTATGACCGTCCGAGTACGGGCGGGAAGGGCACATTCATCGACCAGATGATTCGTCTTGCCGGCGGTCTCAACGCAGCTGCCGAGCGCGGCTATGTCGGCTGGAAGAGGCTCAACCGGGAGAACATTCTTGCGATGGCACCGGAGCATTTGGTTTGCCAGGTAGGCCCCGACCAAGAGCAAGACGCCCGACGGTATTGGCAGTCCCTGCCGGACCTGCCCGCCGTCAAGAACCATCGCGTCTCTATCGTCACGGGCCAGAGTTGGACGATTCCTTCGATAAGCTTGGCCGAGTACACAAGCCGCCTGGCAGAGATCATTCACCCATCCGAAGGCCAGCAGGGAGTGATGCGTGACTGAAGAATCGATCGCGACGCAAGTAGCGCCGTCGGCCAAGAGGCTGGCGCTTCAACTTGCGATTCTGGCTGGCGCGAGCCTACTCGTGGCGCTGGGCTGTAGCCTCTTCGGCGAGGTCGCCCTGACGTTCTCGACGTGGCAGGCTAGGCTGCTTCGACTGCTGGCGGCCGCGACGGTGGGTGTGGCGCTGGCCTCGGCCGGCATGGCGTTGCAGGGCCTGCTGCGGAATCCCCTGGCCGAGCCGTATATCCTGGGCATCTCCAGCGGGGCAGGCGTGGGCGTTCTGTTTGGCCTGGCGGCGGCCGGCTGGATCGCCCTGCCAAGCTGGGCGACGACGCCGGCCCTGGCTCTGACCGGTGCGGCGGCTACTTGCGCGGTCGTCTACGGCATCGCGCAGCATCGCGGCCGGCTGGACCCCTACGTGCTGCTGCTGGCCGGCGTGATCGTCAACGCCTTCAATGGCGCGATCATGCTCGGCATCTTCTTGCTGACCCCACCGCGGACGATCACGGATTTCACCGTCTGGGCGATGGGCGGCGTCTCGGAGAAGATCGCCATCACCAATACGCCTTTCCTGCTGATCTGCGTTGCCGCCGTGCTGGTCGGCTGGGCGGTGCTGTTCTTTCGCGGTGCGGCCTTCAACGCCCTGGGCCTGGGCGACGACGTGGCCGGTTCGACCGGCGTGGCGGTGCACTGGCTGCGCGTGGAGACGTTCCTCGTGGTGGCACTGATGACGGCGGCGGCGGTGGCCCTGGCCGGGCCGGTCGGCTTCGTGGGCTTGATCGTGCCGCACGCCTGCCGGATGGTCGTGGGGCCGGACCACCGCAGGCTGGCGCTGGTTAGCGGCTTCGGCGGGGCCGCGTTTTTGATGATCGCCGATACGTTCTGCCGTCTGGCGGGCGGCTGGCTGCGGATCGGCGAACTGCCGGTGGGGATCATCACGGCCTTGTGCGGCGGGCCGTTCTTCATCTACCTTCTCAGAAGCCGCCTCCGGGAGGGCCCAACGTGAGCGATGAAACTTCAGAGCCAACGCAGCAGACGCCCAAGACTCTGCTGGAGGCCAGGGATGTTGACTTCGAATACCGCGCCGGTGTGCCGGTATTGCGGAGTGTGAGCCTCTCGGCAGAGGCCGGGAAGCTTATGTGCATTCTCGGGCCAAACGGCTCCGGCAAGACTACGCTGCTGCGATGCCTGTTGGGGCAGCTACGTCCCAAGGCCGGCCGCGTGCTGCTGGACGGCCAGCCTCTCAAGAAATACTACCCGCGCGAGCTGGCGCGGCTGCTGGCGTACGTGCCGCAGGTTCCGCTATCTGCCTTTGCCTTCACCGTCCAGGAGCTGGTGCTTATGGGTCGGTTCGCCCACACAGGTCTGCTCGGTTTGGCCGGCGGGAGCGACCTGGCCGTCGCCCGCCAGGCCATGATCATGACCGACACGCTCCAGTTCGCCGGCCGCTCGTTGAGCGAGCTTTCCGGCGGCGAGGCGCAGCGCGTGATGATCGCTCGCGCCCTCGCCCAACAGCCGCAATTGGCCCTGCTGGACGAACCGACCAGCCATCTCGACATCAAGAACCAACTGACCATCTACCGGATGATGGGGCGTCTGGCCCACAATTGGGGCATGGCCGTTGTCTGCGTCAGCCACGACGTCAACCTCGCCGGCCGCTTCGCCGACGAGCTGGTGCTGATGCGCGACGGGCAGGTTCTTGCGGCCGGCCGGCCGGAGGCGGTAATCAACCAAGAAAACCTCGCCCGCGCCTACGAGGTTCAGATCGACTTGATACAGGCCCCGGACGGTTCGCGGATGATCCGCGCCCGGTAGCTCCGCCCTTGCCGGCCTGACGCCGCCTTGTTACCCTCTTGCAATTCGACGATTCTTCGAAAGCAAGCGCGCATGGACAGCCGGTGCATACATGGTTTGGAATCACTGCCAGGCGAGATTCGCGGCTGCGTGCTGACAATCGGCAACTTCGACGGCGTTCACCTGGGCCACCAGCGGATCATCCAGACCGCGCGGTCCGTGGCCGACGCCGAAGGCTCACCGGTAGTGGCCATGACCTTCGAGCCGCCGCCGGACGCGGCTCTGCGACCGGAACACCTCCCGCGGCGCATCACGCCTCCGGAAGCCAGAACGCGCCTGCTGCTGGAGGCCGGCTGCGACTACGTTGTCATCGTCCCGGTCGACCGTGAGCTTCTGACGACGACGGCCGAAAACTTCATCCAGCAGATCGTCGTCAAACGCTTCGCACCGAAACACATCGTCGAAGGGGCGAACTTCTTCTTTGGCCGCCAGCGCTCAGGCACGGTCGAGACGCTCAGTGAGGCCGCGCCGGCAGGCGGCTTTGAGATGCACCTGGTCGAGCCGGTGACGGTGGAGCTGCCTCAAGGCCGCAGTCGAATCGCAAGCACGTTGATTCGCTCATTGATCGAGGCCGGACACGTCGCAGACGCCGCACGCTGCCTGGGCAGGCAATTCGCCCTGTTTGGCCGAGTCGTCCCGGGCAGCGGCCTGGGCCGGCAATTGGGCTTTCCGACGATCAATCTCGAACTCTCCGAGCAGGCCTGCCCCGCCGACGGCGTCTACGCCGGCAAGGCCCTTCTGCCCGCCGGCCAGTACCCCGCAGCAGTCAGTATCGGCGCCAACCCCACCCTAGCTCTCGAGCGGCGAACGGTGGAGGCGTTCCTTATCGACGCCCAAGGCGATTTCTATGACCAGCAGGCGGCCTTGCATTTCCTACAACGCATCCGCGATCAGAAACGGTTCGACGATATTGAATCTCTCAAGGACCAGATTGCTAAGGACGTCCAACGTGTGCGAGAAACACTCCAGTGATGCCTTTCGAGCGGTAGCCAAGCGCCTGCAAGCGGCCAGCTCGCTGCTGGCAGTCACCCACGTTCACCCGGACGGTGACGCGCTTGGCTCGATGGTGGCTCTCGGGCGGGCAGGCGAGCAGGCCGGCAAAACAGTCCGCATGCTCGTCCCGGACGCGCTGCCGCAGCGATATCGGTTTCTCCTCGAAGGGCTCCAGATAGCCGCCACAGAGCAGTTCGCCGAGCTGGCCGAGCAGGCCGACGTCGTCGTTGTCCTTGATACTTGCTGCTTTTCGCAGTTGGGCGGCCTGGCCGAGGGCATCCAACGCTGCCGCGAAAAGGTCGTCGTCGTCGATCATCACACCACGCGCGACGATGTCGGGTCGGTTCAATGGATTGACGTCTCGGCCGCCGCCGTCGGCGCGATGATGGCCGAGTTGCTGGAGGCCTTGGGCTGGCCGGTGGAATTGCCGGTGATCGAGGCGCTGGCTGCGGCTGTGACAAGCGACACGGGCTGGCTGCGCTTTGCCAACACCGACCCCCGGGCTCTACGGCGCCTGGCTAGCTGGATCGAGGCCGGACTGCGGCCAGATGAGCTCTACAGGCACATCTATCAGTCGGACCGGCCGGAGCAACTGCGGCTGACGGCCCGCATGCTGGAAAGTCTCGAGCTGCACTGCGATGAGAAGCTGGCCGTGATGACGATTCGCGCCAAGGACTTTGCTGAAACCGGCGCTCGCGCAGACGAAATCGAAAACCTCGTAAACGAGGCGATGCGGCTGGGCAGCGTGGTTGCCGCTGCGCTGCTGGTCGAGCACGCTGATTGCGTCCACGCCAGCCTCCGCAGCCGCGAGGCTATCGACGTAGCTCAAATCGCCAGGCGCTTCGGCGGCGGCGGACACGCTCGCGCCGCAGGATGCCGCAGCAGCGACGACCTGGACGCCTTCAAACAACAACTCATCGAGGCCTGCGCTGAGGCACTTCAAAGCCTAACCTAATCGGCACTTCAAAATTTGCCTCCTTCTCGGGCACGACAACGCACTCGCGCGAAAAAAAATCTCGTCGATTTTCACCTCCACGCTTGACAGGTTCGGCGGCGAGCATTAGTGTGCCGTGCGTTGCAGGTGTCCCGGTATGAGCCGGGACAAAGGGAAGGCCGTGAGAATCGGCCGCGGACGCGCCGCTGTGACCGGCGACGACCGCCGCAAGAGGCCACTTTCCCCGTGCGTGGCGGGGATGGGAAGGCGCGGCGGAAGGTTGAGGCTGCAACGCAAAAGGATGCGTTAGGGCCTCGCAACCCGGAAGCCAGAAAACCTGCCTGCAGCCAACCTGATTCGGCCTTCGCGAGTCAATCGGCCGGCGGGACCGATTGAGCGGGAAACACCCCGGCGTTTGATTCGCGACCGCCGGGGTTTTTGCTTGGACCGCTCGCGGTTTGGCGGCAGGTGTGCAATGGTCTTCCTTGCCTTGTGCGGTTTCTTGGCAAACTCCCCTCAGGTTGCCGGCGGTCTCGCCTTGCGCCCGGGCGGGCAGCCATCGCAAGTAGACTGGCAGGGTTCCAGGGAAGGAGATTTGCGGCAGGAAGATAGCAGCGAAGAAGAGCGACAAGAGCATTTCGATTCGGTTGGATTTCGCGGCCGGTTCGGCCGCGGGAAGTTCTGGCAAATGGAACCCTTGTTCTTGAAGGAAAAACGATGACAAAACTCATTGGATCTTCAATCGTGCTTTTGCTGGCAAGTGTCGCCAGCGCGGCATTCTCAACGGCGACGGGCTATTCCGCCACGGAGCTTTACACGACTTCAGGTTCGTTTACGACCATCGGCGGCCTCGACTTTGACGCGGGAGAACTCTACTTCGGACAAAGCACCAACATTAAGCTGCTGGACCTGGCCGAGGCCAACACGCCCGTCAACGCCGGAACCATTCCGTCCAATGTGGGCAATTCTCTGGTGGTCCGGCACGGTGGCGTCACCTACACCTCCTTCGGAGTGTCTTTCGCTCATCCCTATCCCTACAGAATGGGATACATCGACGCCAACGGTGACTATTACAACCAGTGGGACGCCGACGGTATCTACGATGCGGCCGTCAATTCCAGCGGCGTCTGCTACGTCGTTGCCAACCCAGACGCCAACGGCAGCAGGATCTTCCGATACAACTTCCCGGACGGTAACGCCGCGGAGATCGCCAACGTCGGCGGCTACTCGGGCGGGCTGGCCTTCGACTCCCAGGACAACCTCTACTATGCCGAGCAGACCACGGGTGAGATTCTGAAGTTCACAGCCGCCGAGGTCGCCAGCGCAGGCGACGGCAACGTGCTGGTAATCTCCGACGCCGACGTGGCCCTCAGCATCATGGCCGGGTATCTGGACTTCGACGACGACGACTATCTCTACGCCACCACCGGCTACGGGGCGGTGTTGAGCAAGTACGATCTGGCCTCCAAGTCCAAGGTCCGCGACGTCGCTTACGGCGGCATCGGACAGTTCGGCTGGGAGGCAGAAACACTCTATCTGGTAGATACCGACTGGGGCGCGTTCGCCAGCACGATTCAGCGTGTCGTGCCCGAACCGGCAGCGATCTGGCTGATCGCCGGCGGCTTGATCTTGCTGCGGCGACGAAGGCATGGCCGCTTGCTGCGCGTTGACTGAGAGCCTTGTCAGGAAGGATTGGCATTTAGGAAAGTTGACATGAACTGTTGCGTTGCTCTGCTGGTAGGTTTGTTCGGTATGCTTACGGCGTCGGTAGCACCGGCCGGACCGTACTCGGCTGCGATGAGCGATCCGAACAATCCCAATCCCTACGATGAGCCAATCCCTGGCTTCGTCGGCCCGGACGGAGACGGCAAGCGCGGGTCCAACAATAGCGTCAACCCTATTTTCGCCGCTTGGGCGACGGGCTATTTGAACTATCTTGCGGCCCCGGGAGTCGCGCCGGATTGGCGGATACCTCAAAAGGCCCTCGGGGCGGTCACCGGCGATCACTTCGACATCGTCTCGCTGGGCGATCTGACCCAGGAGCAGATCGACGATCTCGATCCGCCGGGGGAGATTAGCCTGACGTTCGGCAGGCCCATTACCAACCGCTGGGGGGCCGACTTCGCCGTCTTCGAGAATGGTCTTATCTCGGGCGGTCTAGCCGGCCAGGCAGGTGAGATCTTCGCCGAGCTGGCCTACGTGGAAGTCTCCACTGACGGCAACAACTTTGCCCGGTTCGCCGGCGATTCGCTCACGCCGGATACCGTCGGAAGCTACGGCTCGATCGACGCAACGAACGTCTACAACCTGCCCGGCAAGCACGTCAACGCCCAGGGCGACTCGTGGGGCACACCGTTCGAGCTGGATAACCTCGCCGGCGATCCGCTCGTCCTTGCCGGCTTGGTGAATCTGCGGGAGATCAACTACGTGCGAGTTGTCGATATCCCAGGCTCCGGCGACTTCCTCGATGCCGGCGGCGGGCCGATCTACGACGCGTGGGTGACGTGGGGTTCCGGCGGGTTTGACCTTGAAGCCGTGGGGGTGATCCACAGGCTGCTGCTCGGCGACATGAACGGCGACGGTGCCATCAACGGCGATGACGTCAATCCATTCACACTAGCGCTGGCCGATCCCAACGCCTATGTGGCCCTGTATGGCCTGAATCCCGTGGTGGCCGGCGACGCAGACGGCAGCGGCCTGTTCAACAGCGACGACATCAACCCATTCGTGGTGCTTCTGACCGGTGGCCAGGCCGTCCCGGAGCCGTCAATGGCGCCGTTGCTGGTACTGTGCCTGGCGGGAATCGTCCATCGGCGAAGGAAAGCGAGCCGCTGAGAAACGCCCGGTGGAAGGCTGGGCCGGCTTGTCTTGGCTTGAGTGCTGCATGAAGAAACGTGCCTTCACATTGATCGAACTATTGGTCGTCGTGGGCATTGTTTCGCTCTTGGCGTCTGTGCTCGTACCGTCCCTGCGCCGCGCCAAGGAGCTGGCCAGGGTGGCGGTCTGTTCGGCAAACATCCGCCAACTCGTCTTGGCCAACACGGGCTATGCAAACGAGAACGAAGAATACTTCGTCCTGGCCGCGGAAGACATCTTCTCGACGAACAGGCTGCGCTGGCACGGGCGGCGCGACTCGATCAATGAACCATTCGATCCCGCGCGCGGGCCGCTGAAGAAGTATCTGGGCTCCGACGGGCTCGCAAGGCAGTGTCCGTCGTTTCGCTACTACCTGGACAGGCCCGGCTCGGCCGGTGCCTTCGAGGCCGGCTGCGGCGGCTACGGCTACAACGCCTCCTACGTCGGCGGCAGGTACGATCGATTTGGCATGGGACCGACGGCGGCCAAACGTAGCGCCAGGGACTCCGATCTGCGCCGCCCGGCCGAGACCATAATGTTCACCGACGGCGCGTACCTACAGAGCACAGGCGGCGGGAAGCGCTATATCGCCTATTCGTTCTGCGAGCCGGTCTTCTGGCAGGTCGTCCCGGGTGCGCCCAGCAGCTTCAGGCCCAACCCGACCATCCATTTTCGCCACCTGGGCAGGTGCAACGTCGCCTGGGCCGACGGACACGTCAATACCCAAGCAATGTCCTTCAGCGCCGACTACCAGACGCACTCTAGGATCACCGCCGCGGCGGCGCGCCATCGCGGCCTTGGCTGGTTCGGGCCGAATTCCAACGAGCTGTTCGATCTCAAGTAAATATAGGGACGCTGGTAGAAATAGGGACGCTTCGCAAACAAAGAGGCAAGAAAGGCAGAAAATCCAGTTAGCGTCCCCCGATTTCCTCAGATTTCCACGTCTATTCACCGCCGAAACAGAGGATCTCCCCATTCCGCAGCGCCACGACGACGCGCCCGGCGGCGTCCATGGCGATCCCCCACCGTAGCGGCGGTGCCGGCAGCGATTGGTTCCACAACTCTCTTTCTTTTGGAGGATCGTGGGCCATCAGCTTCCACACAGGACCAGTCGATTCCTTAAACTCCGCCCACGAGAGCCGGCCGTAGCGCGTGATAACCGCCGGAACGTCTCGTGGTGCCCGCCGCCAGCTATAGAGCGGCGCCTTCGGCTGCGAGTAAAGCGGCTGGCCGTATACCGTGACGATCTTCGTCTTGACGAGCTCTCCACGGCGGACGGCGTATCCGTCGGGCGATAATCGCAGTTCCCGTCCGCTGGAGGCCTTTGATCCGCTCCCCTGCGGCGAATTGTTCAGGCACTTGCCGGTAGCCATGTCATAGATCGCAGGTGAGACTGCATTTCCGCCTGGCATGTAGAGCATCCCATCGCGGGAGAGCATGTTGCCCTGAACGGAAACGCCCCTTCGGCTGAAGGGGTCCAGGTGTCCTGAGGTGTTGTTCTGCCACTTGATTCGTCCGCTGGCCACATCGAGCGCGTAGACGTGCGTTCCGTCATAGTTGTTGATTCCGGCAGCAAAGTAGGCGGTCCCGTCTTCAACCAGCACTCCGCTGGCCACCGGCCAGGTCGAGACCAGTCTTCCGTAGAAGGGGATCTTTCGCTCGGCGGGCGCGGCCCGAAAGCGCCACAGCAGTCTTCCCGTCGCCGCCTCGAAGGCGTAGGTCCATCCGTCCGCGGAGCCAACCAGTACCCGTCCTTCAGTGATCGTGGGCGAAAAACGCACCGCACCACCTGTGTATGCTCTCCAGCGGACCTGGCCGTCTTTTGCCTCGAAAGCACGCACCACACCATCCGACCCGCTTATCAGCACCAGGCCCCCGGCCGCCACCGGCGCCGTCGGCTCGAACTCAACTTTGGGCGTGAACCGCCACAGAAGCTTCACATTCTTCGGGATCCTCACATTGGTCCTTGAACTGCGGGCATTGTCGGCGCGATAGGTGCGCCAGTCATCCTCAGATTCCTTGAACGCCGCAACCTGCGTTATGTCGCCGGGACCCGTTTCCAGCCGTTCGGCCTCCGTTGCCTGCCGATTGAACTCAAAGTCGCCCGACGGGCAGAGGCTGATTATGCCAAACATCTGCAGATTGCAGTCACACGCCCAGGGTATCCAATAGAGCTGGCCGTTGGCGATGATTACCCCGACCTGACAAGACGGACGCATGGGGGAAATCCATTGCGGTTTGCCCGTTGCCAGATCCAGTCGCACCGAGCCGCCGCGATCCCGGAAGAATATCCCGTCCGGTCCGCCGGTTGGGCGCGTGCATCCATTCCGCGAAACCGGATACTTCGCCAGCAACTTCCCGCTCAGTGGGTCCAGCTTGGACGTGCCAGGGAACTTTCCCGGCGTCCCAACCATGTAGAATCCGTCCTTGCGGATCACGGCGTGCTGGCTGCCGATTGCCAGTGACCACAGCAGTCGCCCGTCGGCCGCCGAGACAGCCGTGACCCTCTCCGTCTGCGGGCCAACAAAATAGAGAGCCTCATCGGTGCACTTCAGGTACACCGCGCTCTTCCAGCCTCGGGCCCACCCGTGCCCGGGGCGGTATGACCCAATCGCCTCGAAGAGCTTCGGGGCCTCCGCAGGCGTCTTCCGCCAGATTTCCGCGCCATTTCTTGCGTCAAGGCAGGCAAGGTAATTACCAAACGAACAGATATAGATCCGCCCATTCTTCATGCACACGCCGCGGCTGTCGATGGGTATATCCTCTTTGTGATACCACAGAACCTTCTTGGTCTCCGCCTGCCCGACCATCGCATAGAGCACGCCGTTTTCCAGCGCCATCCACTTCCAGAATGTCCCGCCGGTAAGTTCGACCGGAGGAACAATCTCATCGCGGACCTTTCCGCTGGCCGGGTCAATTAGCTTGCACGAGGCCTCGTCTCCCAGATACAGCGTGGTCGGCGTGGCAATCATCGTGTTCCGGTCGACGACAATCCCACGGGTGAGCGGGCGCCTCCACAGGATCGTCCCGTTATACCCGTTCACAGCCATCAACGTGTTGAGCGTGGGCTCCTCTCGCCGGTGCCAGGCAATGTGACCCGCCGCCGCGAATATTCGCCCGCCCGCCGCCACTACTGCCTGCGGGCAGGCCATGTAACGCGGATCGGCAACAAACTGCGTCAGGAACGGTGCGCGGGCAAGTTGATCCCGCGATTGCGGGTTGTTATCCGGACCGTGATAGTGGTGTGACCAGTCGTCGATGCCGTCTGGGGCAGGCTTGACCAATTCCCTGTCACCCAGCAGCACCTTACCGCCCGGGCGTAAGACGCGCAGCAGCTCCGCCTGCGCGATGCCCGCTGGCTCACCCACAACCACCACGGCGTCGCAGATGTTATCGGCAAGATGTATCCGCCGGAGGTCCCCGCGTTCGACGTAGATCCGCCTGTTGTACATTCCACTTGCGTCTACGGCGCGGCGAGCTGCTTCCACATCGGCGGCATCGGTCAATTGTACGTAGAGAGTCAACTCACTGTCGCGCGCCAGCGCCATTGCCAGCTCGCATTTCCTGTCGCCCAAGATCGCACAGATTCCCTTGCGCACCCCGATCAGCCGCAGCAAGTCTCCCGCAGGCGGCGCGACCGCCCCCACGGCCAACGTAGTGACACACAGAACAATCCCCACCACCACAGGCGCCAGGCCGTTTCTAGTCATGATGCATCCTCTCCGCCAAGGTGAACACCTATCGTAGCCGAACCGGCTCCCGAAAGCTAAGGCCACAACACCGACAAAGACGAATAGCCGGCCATTGCAATGAGATCACTTGCGCCTGCCAAGGAAACGCAAGGGTTCACCAGGTATAAGTCAATTCCGGCACGCCGGGGTTCGAATCCGCTCGCTTGCTTTGATCGTCCGGAATAGCGATCAAGGCTTCTCCGCGACGAGGAAGTAGAGTTTTCGTATGAAGTAGGCGGGCGTGCAGGACCACGCGTGGCAGTAGCTGTTGACCAGGTGATTGTCGCAAGGCGAGAGGTAGGGGTCCTGCGGATCGTAGACCTCCCAGAAGGTCGTCGCACCGTGGCGGACCATGCCGCCCCAGTAATCTTGGAGGACGGAAATCGCCCGACTCTCCAGGCCGCAGAGTAACATCGCCTCCACCACGTGATGGTAAAGATACGGGGTGGCCGGCCGGATTGCCCCCGGCTCATTACATAGCGCTTCAAAGAGGGTTGCGCCTTCGGCTGGGGCCGACACGCCGGCGAGAACCATCCATGCCCAAGAGGCCCAGGATACCTGCCGGTCCTTCCCGCTGACGTAGGCCATCCGGTCGGAATCCAGGAAACTTTTGCGCGCCGCACGCGTCATCTGCTCGATCTTCTCGGTGAGAAAACCGACCTCTTCTTGCCGGCCGATCGCCTTGGCCAGTATCAGCGTCTGCCTCAGAGCGTAGATCAGAATGCCCTGCATGGACGCCTGCTTGTCCAGCTTCGCGTGCCATCCGACGAATAGCCAGTACGTCTTGGGATCGATGAAGACGCCCTCTGAATTCGCCGGCTCCAGCACGAGATCTACCTGTCTCCGCGCCACCGGCCAGAGGTCTAGGGCGGTCTCGCGATCGCCGGTGGCATTGAGATAGTCCAGCAGTGTCGCAGGGAACAGGGCTGCGTAATCAAGAATGCAGCAGTCGCCCGGATGCGGCGAAGGGCTTTCATATACGCACGCCTCGACGAGGCCGTCCGAGCGGGTCAGTCCCGCGAAGAGGTACAAGCAGCGTTTGACCAAATCATAGTTCCTGAACGTAACGTAGTTCGTCAGCGCCTGAAGACGCATATCTCCCAGCCAGAGACGCCGGTCCCGCTTGGGGCCATCCTCAAAGACCGTCTGCATGCAGTTGCGGAGCGTTCGCAGAGAGACGCGGTCCAGCTCGCGCAGGACTTCCGGCAGATCGTCCGGCAAGTCGCTCACCATCGAGAGGTCGGCCGAACTGACACGCTCGCACCAGATCTTGGAGATGCGAACGGGTTGGGCCGAGCTGATCACCTCCACCTTCACGAACCGAAAGGCATACCGCCGCGGCAGCCGGACCACCTGCGGGACCACGTCGATGTTGATCACCTCGTCCTGGAGCCAGGAACGGGGCAGAGTCCCACTGTAGGGATCGAACGGCTCGGCCACTTCCGCAGGGACCTCCCCGAAGGTGAGCTTCATCCGCACTGGTGCATCCATGGGTTTGGTCGGCCAGGTCAGCGACATATGCAGATATCCCACGAAGTGCTCGCCGAAGTCCAGGATGAACTCGTCGCCCGCCCGCAGATCTCGCTGAAGCAGTTTCTCGAGTGCCTCCTTATGGCGGACCCGCCAGGCCTGAAACGCCTCGGGCTGTTTCTCAAGGGCAACCAGCCGCGCGGGAAGGACCTCGGAACGGAAGACAGTCGGCTTCAACTGCTCCGCTTTGGCGATCCACGCCTCACTGTCGTAGGTTTCCCACATGCTGCCGCCTTCCACCGGACGCCAACCGGCTCGATTCTGCCCTGCCAGAGTGGCGATTCACTTGTCCGCTTCCGGCCGGGCCTTCCAAGCCTTCAGAGCCTCCTGGGGTCTCTCGGAAAAGCCGCGGACACCGCGAGATCTGTCGAACTGGTAGATTCGATATCGTTTCAACGCTTGGTAGCGGAAGGCCTTGAAATCGTCACCCTCCAGCGCATCGGTCAGTTCGGGCCTCGATCATGCAGACACCGCGGTCTGCCTCATTGCGGCTGTCACGGTCGGCTGATCGGTGGTGCGGTTGTGCAGTTCCTGTGGATGTTGCGCTCAACCCAGTCGATACTCTCCCATTGCAGGTTTAGCGCTCCGGCCGGCGAAGTGCCGCGAGATTCATGAGCAAACGCTGCAGGAGCCTTTACCAGCGCCGGCCCTGTCCTCTTTCTCTTCTCGGTCGGGCCTCATTGACGTTCAGCTCCCGACCTTCGAGCTCAGTACCATTCAACGCGGTGATCGCGGCCTGCGCCTCTTTGGCGTCAGGCATGGTGACAAACGCGAAGCCGCGCGGCCGACCCGTGTTCCGGTCGGTGGGGACATGGATCTCCTCGATCTCACCATGCTGGGAGAACAACCCCTTGAGGATATCCTCGGTAACAGAGTAACTCAGATTGCCCACGTAGATCTTCATGTGTAACCGCTCCTCTCAAGTGAAGCTCACGAACACTCACGTGGGCGTCACCAGACCAGAATTTGGGCTCCGCGACTGTCGCTGAGCAGGTTCCGGTTATTTATACCGGCCATCGGGCACCAAATCAACAATAGAACTCTCGCCAAACACTCAGAATCCGGTAATAACGCAACATGCGAGCCTAAGGGTGCGGAGCCATCAGAATTTGTCAACTTGAAAGGCGAACAGGCCCAGGATTCCGATTTTGGCCCGGATGATGTATCCTGGCGGCGGGCAACTTGTGCAAGGCATAGGGGAAAAACAGCCAGCCTCCGATCAAACGCAACCAGTGTATGGCAATGAAAACACGCCTCAAGCTTGATGAGACGGTCAGGCGCAAACTGCCCCAGGCCGAGCGGGCGGCAAATAGCGCTTGCACAACGCGCCCGTCGCAAGCACCATGATACATGGACAGCGCAGGCAGGTGGCGTTTACGGACGTCTTCGCTGATTCAGTCTGCGCCATGATCAATGTGAGAGAATACGATCTGTGCGTTTATGGCTCGTCAATCCGCGTAATCCGCTGGTAAGCCTCACCAGGAAGAACCGCTGGAGCAAGTACCGTGTCTGGAAGCCGTTGGGGCTCCTGGTCGTGGCGGGCCTAACCCCGCCGCAGTGGGAGATCACGATCATTGACGAGAACCTCAGCGCACTGGACTACGAAGCCCTGCCACGGCCGGACCTGGTGGGCATTACCGCGTTTACCTCGCAGGTAAACCGTGCGTACGAATTGGCGGGCGAGTTTCGCAACCGGGGCGTGCCCGTTGTAATGGGAGGTGTCCATGCGACGATGTGCCTGGAAGAGGCGACGGCGCGCGTGGATTCGGTGGTAACAGGAGAGGCCGAGAGTGTCTGGGCACAAGTCTTGGAAGACGCCCGGCAAGGCGTGCTGCAGCCGGTGTATACCGGCGAGCATGTCAGCATGGCCGACGTTCCACTGGCTCGGAATGACTTGTTGACGAGCGGTTATGCCCTCGGTTCGATTCAGACTACGCGTGGCTGCCCGCTCGATTGCAGCTTCTGTAGTGTGTCGGCTTTCAACGGGAATCGCTACCGGCAGCGGCCTATCGAAAAGGTCGTGGAGGAATTCCGAACGATCCAGGAGAAGCTGATCCTGATTGTGGACGACAATCTCATCGGCACAAGCGCCAGGCATATCGCCCGGGCCAAGGATCTGTTTCAGGCCATGATCCATGCGAAGCTGCGCAAGAACTGGGTCTGCCAGGCGACCATCAACATGGCCGATGACGAGGAGCTGTTGATCCTGGCGGCCAAAGCAGGTTGCAAGGGCGTGTTCGTCGGCTTTGAGTCACCGACGAACGAAGGGCTGGCGGAGGTCGGCAAGAAATTCAACTTCCTGAAGCACCGGAACTTCAAAGCCTCCGTTCGTCGGATACAGCGACACAGGATCTCAGTGGTCGGTTCCTTCATCATGGGGCTGGACGCGGACCAACGGGGCATTGGCAAGCGGATAGCCGACACTGCCAAACGCTATGGCGTGGACCTCCTCAACGTGCTGTTTCTAACACCGCTGCCCGGGACGCGCCTGTGGGACAAGATGAAATCGCAAGGCCGCATCGCCGTTGACTCGTTCCCGGAAGATTGGAAGTATTTCACGCTGAGTTTCCCCGTAGCCCGGTATAAGCATTTGTCATGGACCCGCATCCTCCAGGAAATGGACATCTGCAACCGGGTGTTCTACTCCCTGGGGCACATCCTGCCTCGGCTATGGAGCAGCGTATGGCGAAGGCGCGCGCCACTGATCATGCTGGTCAGTAATCTCTCCTTCCGGAGCAACCTCCGCGCGCATCATAATCTTTACAAGAAACTGGACGTATCACGAGGTCAGGAGCTGAAGCGAGCACTATACCCGGCCCGGCCGACCGGCAAAAGGAAAGTCGAGCAAGGGACTCGAGGCGCCGGACAGGATTAGGCGCGAGATGACGTCATGGATGCTCTTTCCCTCGATTCAAGCGACCTGCATTGCGATGTTGGCGTTCCCGGCACCGCGTGACTTGCCAGACCACCGTTGGTGCTTCGCATCGGGATCCGGCTGGCTGGCGACTTGGTATGTCGCTTGATGTTCCCCCACATGAGGCGCA
>SDBT01003002.1_pt1 | contig 29360 bp, 26 predicted proteins | sample 2277101 | NCBI WGS metagenome assembly SDBT01 (sample SAMN10404973, study PRJNA504765) | marine sediment metagenome | isolation source: marine sediment core GS10_PC15, 103 cmbsf | place: Arctic Ocean: Southern Knipovich Ridge | collected 2010
TCTCCTATTATACAATTCAGCAATTTCACGCATTTTTGACCGATTTGGTTGATAGTTACAAGGACAAGGAATTAAAGGACTATCTAAATTCATATATTAAAAGAATAGAGAACAGAATATCTGTGGGTGTTCCCGTCACGGAAAAACCGAGAGCTTATGGCGTTGCCAAGGGCACAGTCAAGAAGAGTGCTATCATGTTTGCGGTAGCATTAATGATGTCAGTATTTGTGGCCTTCTTGTTAGAAGGTCTTAAAAAAAGCCAGGCTCAGGCTTCTTAGAAGCTAATTCTTGACTAAACGGATAAAATTATCAATGCAGTCGTCAGCGGTTAATTGCAACCGACGGGGACGGAGTCCGGAAGGACTTCGCCTTCAAACTGTTTTGGCAAAGCAATAATCCCGAGGCTTTTTCGGGAATAGGCCTCTGACTGACTCAACAACCAGCTGCGGGCATACTGAAAGATGGAAGAAGCGGCTTGGACCGGTAGGATTCACAACTTGTGGAAACAGCAATACAAAGGGTTTGTGAATGGCACAAAATAAAACGATTCTTGTGACCGGAGCGGGAGGTTTTATAGGAAGTCATCTTGTAGAAACTCTTGTTGAAAAGGGTCACAAGGTGAGGGCATTTGTTCATTATAATTCCTTCAACAGGTGGGGCTGGCTGGACTACGCTGATAAGCAAGTGAGGGATTCGGTCGAGATATTCGCCGGGGACATAGCTGACCCTAACGGCGTCAAAACGTCACTGAAGAATATAGACATCGTTTTTCATCTGGCGGCTCTGATTGGAATTCCCTATTCGTATCATTGTCCTGATAGTTACGTTGATACGAATATAAAGGGGACTCTCAATATCCTGCAGGCCTCGATGAACGGTGCTGTTGAAAAAGTCCTGGTTACTTCAACCTCTGAAGTCTACGGAACGGCCAAATATGTCCCTATGGATGAGGAACATCCCAGGCAGGGCCAATCACCCTACTCGGCAACAAAAATCGGGGCGGATTACATTGCACAGTCTTTTCACAGAAGCTTCGATTTACCTGTTGTGATAGTCAGGCCTTTCAACACTTACGGCCCGCGCCAGTCGGCAAGGGCGGTTATACCGACAATAATAACGCAGCTTTTGTCGGGCAGCAGGCAGGTTAAACTTGGGACTCTTCATCCGACAAGGGACCTTGTATATATTAAAGACGTTGTTGAGGGATTTCTGGAAATAGCCGAGTCGGGCAAAACAACCGGCGAGGAGATAAATATTGCAACGCAAACTGAAATATCCATAGCAGACCTGGCACAAAAACTAATAGATATGATCGAACCGCAGGCAGAAGTTGTAGAGGATGCTGCCAGGTTAAGGCCCAAATGCAGCGAAGTCGCAAGGCTGCTCGGCAGCAACGAAAAAATAATGACACTGACCAGCTGGAAACCGGCCTACAGCCTGGATGAAGGGCTGACCGAAACGGTCGAATGGTTCAGAAACGGGGGGCATCTTAAATTGTACAAGCCGGGAATTTACAATGTTTAAGAAAGCCAGCTTGTGTTCCGGGAACTCCGGCCTGGCCGATAAGGATTATTGTTATCTTATCTGTGAGCAAGGCTTTGCCTGCCGGATTAGGCCAGATGTGCTGAAAAAGGTTTGGTGGGGTTTCGAAACTTTAGAACAGGTGCTCCGGAACAAATGAAGGAGGCAATTTTACTGATAGGTGGCGGCGGCCATTGCACGGCCTGTATTGATGTTATCGAAGCGCAGGGTCGATTCAAAATAGCGGGGATAGTTGAACTAAAACAAAAGTTGCACCAGAGATTTTTGGGCTATGAGGCAATAGCCTGCGATGAGGAATTGCCCGGATTAGCGGAGAAATATAAGTATTTTGTCATAACTATCGGACAGGTTAAAAATGCGGACAAAAGAATAGGGAAATTCGAATACCTTAAGAATCTCGGAGCGGAGTTTCCTGTAATTATTTCACCGTCCGCCTATGTTTCGAAACAGGCCTTCATTGGTGAGGGAACTATTGTGATGCATCAGGCCTTTGTAAACGCCAATGCTGCTATCGGGAAAAATTGCATAGTCAATACAAGGGCTGTTATTGAACACGGTGTAAAATTGGCGGACCATTGCCATATTTCGACCGGCAGTATCATAAACGGCAATTGTCGTATCGGCGAAGCCGTGTTTGTCGGAAGTAACAGCGTTCTTGCAAATAATATCAACGTATCGGCAAAGACAGTAATTGGGGCCGGCTCCGTTGTGGTAGAATCCATCGATGAAAGCGGAACCTACGCAGGCAATCCGGCAAAGAGGTTAAACGACCGATGAACAAAGCTTTTATTATTGCTGAAGCCGGCGTTAACCATAATGGAAGTCTCAGCACCGCCAAAAAAATGATCGATGCTGCTGTAAGGGCCGGTGCCGATGCTGTGAAATTTCAAACGTTTGATGCAGATAAACTTGTAAGCAAATATGCACCAAAGGCCCAGTACCAGAAAAAGGCAACATCTAAATTCGAATCACAGCTTGTGATGATTGAGAAGCTGCAGTTGAATGCAGCTTCATTCAGAGAGCTTGCAAACTATTGCAGGGGGGAAAATATTGTCTTTCTGTCGTCCGCCTTCGATTTGGAAAGTATAGATTTGCTTGATGAGCTCGGGCTTGAGATATTCAAAATCCCGTCGGGGGAGATAACTAATCTTCCCTTTTTGAGAAAGATAGGCAGGCTGAAAAAAAGGGTCATTCTCTCAACCGGGATGGCGAATATGGAAGAGATTGCAAATGCACTGAGTGTGTTGCTGGCGGCGGGCACCAGAAAAGCAGATATAACCGTCCTGCATTGCAATACGGAGTATCCGACTCCGATAGAGGATGTGAATCTGCGAGCTATGCTAACAATCAGGGATGCTTTTGGGGTGGATATTGGTTATTCCGACCATACTCCCGGGATAGAAGTTCCTATTGCAGCGGTTGCCTTAGGCGCAACTATTATTGAAAAGCACTTCACTCTTGATAAGAATATGGAAGGGCCGGACCACAAGGCATCCTTGGAGCCCGACGAGCTCAAGGCTATGGTTGCAGCCATTCGGAACATAGAAAAAGCCCTGGGAAACGGGACCAAAAGGCCTTCAGCATCAGAGTTGAAAAACAGACAAATCACAAGAAAGAGCATTGTTGCAGCAAGAGATATAAAAAATGCAGAGACCTTCACCGAAGAAAACATCACGACCAAAAGACCGGCAGGTGGAATTAGTCCGATGCAGTGGGATTCAGTACTTGGAAAAGCTGCGCGAGAGGATTTTGAGAAAGACCAGGCCGTAAAGCTGTGAGAAGAAAAATTTGCATTGTCACAGGTTCCCGGGCCGAGTATGGCCTCCTAAGACCCTTGATTCAGGAAATCAAAGATGCCCCGGATTTGAAACTGCAATTGATTGCAACGGGGATGCACCTGTCCGCCGAGTTCGGACTGACCTACCAGCAAATTGAAAAAGATGGTTTTCATATTGATGAGAAGATAGAGATTCTGTTGGATTCAGATACCGCTGTTGCCATATCAAAATCTATGGGACTGAGTATGATAGGTTTTGCGGAGGCTTATGAAAGGTTAGCCCCGGAGGTTATCGTTGTTCTTGGGGACAGATTCGAGCTTCTCGGGCCTGTTGCAGCGGCGCTTGTCAGCAGAATTCCGGTCGCCCACATTCACGGCGGAGAGATTACTGAGGGTGCCCTCGATGATGCTATCCGCCACTCTATAACGAAAATGAGCCACCTGCATTTTACCTCCACCGAACAATACCGCAAAAGGGTCATTCAATTAGGAGAACGTCCTGAGCGGATTTTTAGCGTAGGCGCACTGGGTTTGGATAACATAAAAAAACTGAGATTGCTGTCTAAAAAGCAGCTGGAACAGGAGCTGAATTTCAAATTTAACGGGAATAATCTGCTGGTTACTTTTCATCCTGTTACTCTCGAGGATGCATCAGAGCAGCAATTTCAGCAGCTGCTTGATGTGCTGGATGAGCTGGGGGATACGAATATTATATTTACAAAAGCAAATGCTGATGCAGGCGGCAGAATAATCAATAAAATGATTGATGATTATGTGTTGAACAATCCTGAAAGGACGACGGCCTTTGTCTCGATGGGGCAGCTACGGTACTTGTCAACAATGCAGTTTGTTGATGCGGTCGTTGGAAATTCATCCAGCGGGATTATAGAAGCACCGAGCTTCAAGATTGGAACGATAAATATCGGGGACAGGCAAAAGGGAAGAATCAAGGCCGAAAGTGTTATAGATTGTAAGCCTGCAAAGCAGCATATACGAAATGCAATAAAGAAGCTGTATTCTAAAGGGTTCAATGAAGGCCTCAAGCGTGTTGTAAACCCGTATGGCGGTGGAGATGCTGCCGGGAAAATCAAAAACACCCTGAGGGATTATGATATAAGTAACATTATGAAAAAGGGTTTTTATGATGTTGACTTTCACTGCAAGGGGTAAATATGCCGGCTGATAGTATTCAAATCGATATAACAAAATCTGTAAAAGATGCCTTAAAAAAATTAGATAAAACCGGCAAAAAGGTCTTGCTGGTAACCGGCGGCAATGACCAGTTGCTGGGAACAGTTACAGATGGAGACATCAGACGTTATATCCTAAGTGGCAGAACACTGGAAAATGGTATCAGTGAGATTTGCAATACAAATCCTCTTTACATAAAGCAAAGGGATTTCTCAATTAAATCGGCAAAAAAAATGCTCGTCGAGAACAAAATTCAACTAATCCCTATAGTGGATGAGGAAAATAAAATAGTGGATTTTATAACGTGGGACAGGCTGTTTTCTGACGGCGAGATAGAACCTCTCAATGCAGGCAAGATAAATATACCCGTAGTTATAATGGCAGGCGGACGAGGGACAAGATTGGACCCCTTTACCAGAATTCTTCCCAAGCCGTTAATTCCTATTGGCGATAAACCTGTTATCGAAATAATCATAGCAGAATTCAAGAAACAGGGGGTCAGCGAATATTATATAACGCTGAACCATGAAACTGATATGGTTGAATCATACTTAAACAGCATAGAAAAAGATTATCAGATAAAATTTGTAAAGGAAGACACTTTTTTGGGCACGGCCGGCAGCCTAAAACTTTTGGAGGAGGAAATCAGCGATATTTTTATTGTCTCCAATTGTGATGTTATTGTTAAAGCGGATTTTGAAGACGTTATAAACTTTCACAAGAAATACGCTGCGTCTTTGACGATTTTAGCTTCCGTTCAGCATTACAATATCCCTTACGGAGTCGTGAAATTCAAAGAAGGCGGAGAGGTCATAAACATCCACGAAAAACCGGAGTATACTTTTACCGTTAATACAGGTGTTTACATACTGAGTAAAGAATCTTTGCAGTTCATACCGGACAACTCATCTTTTGATATGACTGATTTAATAAATGTTCTGACCAGGGAAAGCAGGAAAGTTGTTCTGTATCCGGTAAATGAAAGTGATTATACCGATATCGGGCAATGGGAAGAGTACAAAAAAGCAGCAGAGAAATTAAGAATCTTCAGATAAGATTGGAGACGTGATTGAAGTATGAAGGTCCTTGTCGCAGGTTTCGGTTCCATAGGAAGAAGACATACAAAGAATATACTGAATCTCAGGATAGTTCCATATGTATTGACCGAGTATCCCGACCAGGGTGTAGAGGTAACATTTGTATCGAGAATAGAAGAACTTGAAGCCGAGGGTATTACGCACGCGGTAATCTGCTCTCCAACGACAAGGCATCTTGATGACTTCAACAAACTGGCAAGCGCAGGGATAAAAAATTTCTTGGTAGAAAAACCTTTGGAGAAAAATATTGAAAGAGCTACCCGGATTTTTAGTGCTGCCTCAGCGCATAACTTAGATGCCTACGTGGCATATAATATGCGTTTTTTGCCGGCCTTTGGAATAATCAGGGATTTCGTGAAAGAGAATCTTTTCTCCATCAGGATAGTCGATATCTCCGCCGGATATTATTTACCCTTGTGGCGACCGGGGAGGAATTATCAGGACTCTTACAGCGCTGATTCGAAAAGAGGCGGGGGAGTCGATCTGGATTTATCACACGAAATCGATTATATGCTGTGGATTTTCGGCCAGCCGCAGACCCAAAAAATTGTAAAGGCCAGGATGAGTTCTTTAAAAATAGATTCACCTGATGTTTTTCTTGGGATATACCAATACAATTCCGACGACCGTTCCTTTGTTGTGCGTATTGAGCTGGATTACATAAGAAGACAAAAAGATCGATGCATAAAGATAATATGTGAGAACGGAAACGTTCTTTTCTGTGATTTTGTAAATAAGAAATTAGAGTTGTCCGGCGGTACCGAAAACAAAAAAGAAGTCATTGCCGACGAAAAGCTGTTTGATTTTGATGAATCTTATATACAGGAAATAAAAGAATTCCTGGCGATAAAGCCTGTAAGCGAAAAAAAGTTGGCTACGGTGGACGAATCAATAAAAGTGCTGAGTTTGCTCAGGGAGAGTTAGCAATATATAAAAATCACAGGATAGTTTGTATCATACCTGCAAGGGCGGGCTCCAAGGGATTGGCCGACAAAAATATCCTCAATATCTGCGGCAAACCGTTAATTGCCTACTCTATTGAACAGGCTAAGCAATCGAAGTATATCGACAGGGTGATAGTTTCTACTGAAGATTCAGGAATCGCAGAGATAGCCGGGAATTTCGGAGCAGATGTGCCTTTCATAAGACCTGAAAGTCTTGCGCGGGATGATACTTCGTCCATTGATGTTCTGTCCCACGCTGTTGAATGGCTCGAAAGTGATGGGTACAACTTTGATATACTCGTTCTTCTTCACGCAACTGCCCCTTTAAGAAAAGCCGAGGACATAGACAACTGTATAGAGCTGCTCGTCGAGCAAAACGGCCAGAATGTCTTTTCCGTAACCGAAGCCCAGCGCAATCCCTACTTTAACATGGTCGAGGAATCAAACGGCAGGGTAACACCTGTAAAAAAGGGCGATTTCAGCACAAGGCAGAAGGCCCCGAAGGTTTACGACTTGAATTCTTCCATCTATGTCTGGTGGAAAGATGTCTTAAAAAAGACAAGGTCTCTGTATCTTGAAAACAGCAAAATCTACGTTATGCCGAAGCGGCGCTCCATAGATATCGATGACGAAGTGGATTTGGAATTAGTCAGGTTGCTCATAGAGCAAAACTCTGAAAATGTGTGAATTAAAGGACAAAGTAATAATTGTCGCCGGCGGTGCGGGCCTATTGGGAAGAGAATTTGTAAAAGCCATTATAGAACATGCAGGTATGGGTATAATAGCAGATATAGATGACAAATCGGGCAAAAGGACCTTAGAAAGCGTAAAAAACAGTGCAGGGGATAGTGATAATAACGTAGACTTTGTCAAGCTGGATATTAGTTCAAAAGCATCCATAGATGAGATGGTGACATATCTTGTTAATAAGTATAAAAGAATAGATGCACTTGTCAACTGTGCATATCCCAGGAATAAAAATTACGGTGCCAAATTTGAAGATGTAACTTATGAGGATTTTTGTGAAAACGTAAATATGCATCTGGGGGGGTATTTTTTAGTTTCTCAGCTATTGGCATTGTTTTTTCAAAAGCAGGGTTATGGCAATATAATCAATATAGCTTCGATATACGGCATTATATCTCCCAGGTTTGAGATATATGAAAATGCGACCGTAGAAGGTAAAGATATGACCGTTCCGGTGGAATATGCGGTTGCTAAATCAGCGATAATTCATCTTACAAAGTATATGGCAAAATATTTCCGGGGACACAATATCCGTATCAATTCCATCAGTCCGGGCGGGATACTTAATAAGCAGCCGGCAGCTTTTTTGGAAGGATATAATAAGTATGGGCTCTCGAAAGGGATGCTGGATAAAACGGATATCAACGGCAGTTTGATTTATCTGCTTTCTGACAGGTCAAGATATGTAAACGGACAGAATGTTGTTGTTGATGACGGCTGGACCTTATAGAGGGATTCGTGCGCTGTATATGGAGAATATAAGAGTCATACCCAGATTGGATATTAAAGGCCCGAACCTCATCAAGGGTATTCAATTTGATGGATACAGGGTGCTGGGAACGGCTGAACAGTTTGCCGAGCGTTATTACACCGAAGGAGCCGATGAGTTAATTTACCAGGATGCTGTTGCGAGTCTGTACCGTCGGAATTCGCTTTTGGAAATAATACGCAGAACCGCGGAAAAGATATTCATTCCTCTTACTGTTGCCGGAGGTATCCGCTCTATTGAAGATATCCGAGAGATATTACGTGCAGGAGCTGATAAGGTAGCTATAAATACTGCGGCTACAGAAAATCCCAGGCTTCTTTATGATGCGGTCAAAACTTTCGGCTCACAATGTATTGTCAGTTCAATTGAGGCGTATCGCAAGGACGACGGTAAATATCAGGTCTGGATTGATTACGGACGGGAAGTTACAAAACTGGATGCAATTGAATGGGCCAGACAGGTCATTGAGCTTGGTGTTGGTGAGATTTTGCTGACCTCTATTAATCGTGAGGGGATGGGAACAGGTTATGATGTGGAGCTTGTGCACAAGATTTCCTCTATGGCTCCTGTTCCGGTTATTGCGTGTGGCGGCGCAGGTAAGAAGGATGATTTCTCCAGAGTCGTAAAAGAAGGGTGTGCCGATGCGGTAGCTGCAGCTTCTGTTTTCCACTACTACTATGTGATTCCGGTCGATAAACCTTTTATGTCTTACAGTGAGGCACGTTTGAGGATGGGCGAGCATATAGATTCAGGGAATATTGATTTTCTCAACCATGGTTATGGTGCGCAAAGAGCTGTTACAGTGGAGTCGGCTTCGATTGAAGATGTCAAATCAAATATGCTCGCAAATGGTATTGCCGTACGCCCGACAACCTCAGGACATCAGGATTTATATGAACAACAAAATCGTAATATTGGATTATGCGCTGGGAAATTTATTTAATGTCCAGAGGGCATTTGAATCGATTGGCGCAGAGGCCTTAATAACAGACAAAAAAGAAGATATTGAGAAGGCCGAAAAAATAGTTCTTCCAGGTGTTGGTGCCTTCGGGGAGGGGATGAGGCATCTGAGAGAAAAGGGTCTGGATGTTGTGATCAAGAGAGAAGCTCAGAAAGGCAAACCACTTCTGGGAATCTGCCTTGGGATGCAGTTACTGATGGGTGAATCTGAAGAACACGGTCGATGGGAAGGACTGGATATGATATCCGGTCGGGTAGTCCATCTTGATTCACCGGATGCGGGCGTAAGATTCAAGGTGCCGCAAATCGGTTGGAATTTACTGTTTCCTTCCAAAGCTCACAAGCAGAGAGGACAAGTCTTTTGGAAAGGGACGATATTAAATGGCCTTGAAGCAAATTCGTATATGTATTTCATTCACTCGTTTTGCGTTCAGGTAGATGAACCTGAGAGTTGTGTTGCAGAGACGATATACGGTCACAATCAATTTTGTTCGGTTGTCCAGAAAGGTAACATTATGGGATGTCAATTTCATCCTGAAAGAAGCGGCGTGGATGGAATCAGAATTCTAAGAAACTTTGTTTCGTTTTGACAATTCTGGAGTTGAAAATGCCTTTACTTACGCTCGATAAGCAACTTGATGAAATTCCTAAAGAGGTTCATTTTTGTAAGAACTGCGTAGTTTCTAATCAAAGACCTCGAACGGTTTTGAATAAGCATGGAGTTTGTTCGGCCTGCCAATGGGCATATGAAAAGGACCACGTTGTTGACTGGGACAGTCGCCAGAAGGAATTAGAGCAGCTGTGTGATAAGTACAGGAGCAAGGACGGCAGCTTTGACGTGGTCGTGCCCGGCAGCGGCGGCAAGGACAGCGGATTTACTGCTCATCAGCTTAAACACAGGTTTAAGATGCATCCTTTATGTGTAACCTGGGCTCCTTTTGACTGGACAGATATCGGCTGGAAGAATCTCAGGGCTTTTGTGGCATCAGGTTTTAACAATATTATTGGACAACCGGATGGGATATTTCATAGGAAATTAGCGAGGATTGCGTTTGAGTTAAAAGGTGATGCCTGGGAGCCGTTTACTTATGGTCAAAAGGCCTGGGCGTATAATATTGCCCATAAGTTCGGCATCAAACTTATCATGTATGGTGAAAACGGCGAGCTGGAATATGGCGGTTCTGCCAAGTATAAAAACCAGCCTAAGGAAGGCCCGGATGAATGGGAGAGTGAATACTTCAAAGGCTCTTCAGTTGATGATTTAGTTGCGTTTGGAATTGAAAAAGGCATCCTCAAAAGAGAGGAGATTAATGAGAAGAGTCTGCAGTGGTATAAGGCGCCGCCGGTGGATGTTGTTGCCGATAGCGGTCTTGAGATGCATTGGTATTCCTACTATGTGAAATGGACGCCGCAGGAAAATTTTTACTATACCGTCAAGCATACGAACTTTAATTTGAATGACGAAGGCCGCACCGAGAGTACTTACACTAAATATGCCAGTTTAGATGATAAGGCTGACGGATTTCATTTTTATCTTGGATATATGAAATTTGGTCTTGGAAGGGCCTCGAGAGATGCACAGCAGGATATTCGAAGGAACCATATAACGCGGGAAGAGGGTGTTGCTCTTGTTTACAGATATGACCATGAATTTCCAAAGAAGCATTTCACCTGGTTTTTGGATTATCTTGGAATAACAGAAGAGTTCTTTTGGCAAGTTATGGATTTTTACCGAAAAAGGTCTAATGTTTGGGAAAAGGTTAATGGCCAATGGGCCTTAAAGTATAAGGTGTCTTAGCTGAAAAATTCAGGCAGACGAAAAGGGATTTACAAACAACAATAATGGGGAAAGAAGTATGAGACCGATATATGAAATGCAGCTTATCCAGATTGAGATAACCAATGCCTGTCATATAGGTTGTGCGAATTGCACAAGATTTTGCGGCCATCACAGAAAGCCGTTCTTTATGGATATAGAGACGGTAGTAAAAGCTGTAGAATCGCTTGAGAAGTATCCCGGCCATATCGGTATAATGGGAGGAGAGCCTACTTTGCACCCGCAATTTGAGCAGATATGCAAAATACTCCAAGAGATGGTGCCCGATAAGCGCCGGAGGGAGTTATGGACTGCCGGGTATAAATGGGAACAATATAAACCAATAATAGAAGCAACCTTTGATTCGGATTTAATAGCATATAATGACCATTCGAGTTCTGATGGTAAACATCAGCCACTGTTGGTGGCAGTTGAAGAGGTTATTGAAGATGAACAGCTTATGTGGGAGCTCATTGATAATTGCTGGGTCCAGAACAGATGGTCGGCTTCGATTGTGCCGAAGGGTGGATTTTTCTGTGAGGTTGCAGCGGCGATGGATATGCTGTTTGACGGACCGGGTGGATATCCGATTGAGGAGGGATGGTGGAACAAGAACCCCTGGGAATTTGTCGACCAGGTCAAAAGGTACTGTCCGATGTGCAGTGGAGCAGTCCCGTTAGAAAGGCTAAGCGATCGTGGGAAGTGTGATTTGATATCCCCCAATAACGCTGTCCGGCTGGAGAGGGTAAAGTCTCCTAAATTTCTCAGAGGAGAAATAGAAATTTTTGAAGGCAAGTGTACTCCTGAAGATTTGGCAGAGCATACAAAAGGATGGCAGCCGCAGAATTATCGTACTTTTGTTGCCCATAGGCCGCAGGATTATGAGAATAAATCATTGAAAAGCTTTAACGAGGCTGTTGATAGAAAATAGATGAGTAAAAACGATAAACAGCAAAAGAGAAGACGTACGATACGGGATCGTATAATCAGTGGCTTCAATGCCCGCCGTTTTGCTTTGGTAGAACCTGTCAAGCTAAGGATTGTACGTCTCAGATGTGAGCGGTTGTATAACCCGCCTAGAGAAAATCCTCTTATTTCTGTTTATGTCCCTACTTATAATCGCGGGCAACTGTTGATAGAGAGGGCTGTATCATCGGTTTTGCGGCAAACATACGAGAATTTTGAACTTATTATTGTTGGTGACCATTGTACTGACGACACTGAGCAATTGGTTTCGCAGATTAGTGATTCGAGGATTCGCTTTTATAATCTGCCCGCCAGAGGCCGGCGGTATCCAGATAATGTGGAAAATCACTGGCTGGCTGGCCCTGTTGTCGCGGCCAATAAGGCTTTGGAGTTTGTTCAGGGCAAGTGGATTGCCAGGATAGATGACGATGATATATGGACGCCGGAGCATATTGAAATCCTGTTGCGTTTTGCTCATCAGGGCGATTATGAATTTGTGTCTGCTTCGTACGTGACGGAACGACACGGGGAAAGAATTGTTGTCGATGTAAAGGGCCGGTATCCGAGAATCGGCGGCACACAGACCTGGTTGTATCGTTCATATCTGCGCTTTTTCAGATATAATATCAATTGCTGGCGGAAGGTGTGGAATCGAGTTAACGATACAGATTTGCAGGACAGGATGTTCCGGGCCGGCGTGCGTATGGGATTTCTTGATGAGATAGTGGCGTATGTCTTGCCGCGTCCCGGCGAAGTTACGGTGGGACTGGAAGCTTATAAACAGACCGAAGAAGAAAAAATACTACACTTCCAGTTTTAATTACAGGAGGATTCTTCAGACGTTCGGAGGCTTAGACCGGAAAGATAATATGAATATCCTTTTTATCAGCGTCCATTTTGAGGAAAATTACTACTATTATAAGCTGGCCTGTAAGCTAAAGCGGGAGGGTCTTTCTTTGTGTTTTGTATCTTTATCAAGAAAAGCGGCGCTGGATATGAAGAAATGCAGTGAGCGGGTGACGGCAATGCCAGATTTGCTGGGCGCAACGGAAGATGTGGTAAAGACGGATGAGAATACAATTGCACAAATAGAAAAGGATTATGAGCTGATTAGTCTCAAAGAGACTTATTTGGCTGACAGGGGGTTATGGAAGAGGCCGGAGGCGGAGAGGGTCAGGAGGACGGCAAATTACTTTCTGGCCTGGGAGAATTATTTCGATAATCATAATGTCGATTGTGTCTTTACTGATGTGGGTCCGGAACTTATCCGCAGGGTTGGGGCGTGGGTGTGCAGGCGGCGGGGGATACCCTGCATTTTCATATCCTGTTTGCCTTTCTTCAATGAATTGACCTTGAGTTTCAGTGATTTTTACCAGGTGGACCCGGCAATATCAAAAGACCTCAAGCTGCTGACCGAAGCACAGAGACAGAAGGTGGCCGATTATGTTAATTATATGAAGACTGAACGGCCGGTCACGTTTACCAGCCCTTTTAAGATAACATTTAAACGTATTAGAAGGCTTCTCGAACATATATGGATTGCGATTTTTGTCGAAAAATATGAACACGAGCATTTTTATAAATTTCAGCATATAAAAAGAATAATACGGGCCAGAATGAACAGACATTTTCTGAAGCTTCTGTATAAAAGGGCGGATTTTAATGAAAGGTATATTTATTATCCGTTACACGCAGGTGATGATTTTTCCCTTACGGTCAAAGCTCCTCATTGTGTTGACCAGAAATACATTGTAAAGCTCTGTTCGGATGCGATACCGCAGGGCTATAAGCTTTATCTCAAGGAACATCCCGCTATGGTTGGTGAGGTTTCTTTTCGGATGCTGCGCCAGCTATCGAAGATTGAGAATATAGTTATTGTTCCACCTGATATCAACTCTCATCTTCTGATTGAAAATGCACAGGCGGTTATAACGGTGAATTCAACGGTGGGATTTGAGGCACTTTTGCATCTTAAACCTGTTGTTACTTTAGGTTATAGCTGGTATGGCAAGTGCGGCCTGACAATCGATGTCGATAATTTCTTTGACCTGCCAAGAGCGGTTAAAGAGGCGTTAAGTTTCGAGGTGGACAAGGAGAAAATGTATTCCTTTGTTTATGCAGTTATGAGTTCTATGTACCCGGGGCACCCGCTGGGAGATATCTGTGATGATAATATCGACAAGGTGACTCGTTCGACATTAACCAGATTGGAAGAGATTAAGGCAGTTGGGATGCTCCAGGGGAAATAAATTTACGAACAGTAATAAAATGCTCAAGCGAAAACTTTTAGCTAAACAAATCGTCTTTGCGATGGGTGTTAACTTCATATTATTTGCAGTCGGCCCAATTAGAGTTGCTATTTTGACACGAAATCTTGAAGTAAGAGATTATGGGATTTTTTCACTTATTATGGTAACCCTTACATTTCTAACTTATTTTTTCACATTAGGCCTTGGCCAGTTTATCATAAGGACGCTGCCTGCTAAAAATGAGCGGGAGCAGATAACTGTTTTTAAGAGTCTTTTAGTCTTCGTACTTCTTCTGGCAGGGGCATTTCTCTTTATTTCGACTCTCGTAATGAGCCAGATTGAATATTTCAGGCCATATTTGACAGTTCTGTATTTAATAATGTTAATCATCCTTGGTACCCTTTACTTTACTCTTCTTGCCGTATATTTTTATGCTGGGCAGAAGCTTTACTTCTACAATTTGTTGTTACTGTTCAAAAACTTATTATGGATGATAATATTAATTCCTTATGTGTTTTTTTATAAGATAACTTTAACAAAGGTCCTTCTTTTCTGGCTCTTTGGGATAATTGTAACCATCTTTATAGGTTCGATAAGAATTAAATTTCATTGGTTTACCCTGGAAACACTTAACAGGAAAATAATTTATCAAGGACTTAGATACAGTATTCCTTTGTTGCCGGCTCTTCTGGGTCCTTTGGCAATACCCATATTCAACCGCTATATTTTGACATATTATTCCGGTGCCCAGCAGGTGGCTTTTTTTTCGGTTGCTTTCGGTTTAGTAAATCTTCCTTTCCTTGCTATAGTCTGCGTGCCGGATATGATTTTCCCGCATGTCATCAGTTTCTGGAACCAGGGCCAGGCGGACTTTTCCCTCAAAGATGCCGCAGAGTCTTACAAAGAAGCTCTTCGAAATTTCACAATAAAATATTCTTTGATTTTATTATTGCCGGGAATCTCTGTCATTGTTCTAATGAGAAAAGAGATAGTTCTTCTCTTGGCTGGCAGCAATTATGGCGTCTCTGCAACAATTATTCCTTGGTTAATAATCGTTCCCTTATTGATGATGGCTAATAAAATCTTTGAGCAGGAATTAATGATAAGAGATAAAACCAAAAATATTAGCTTGGCATATATACTTGGTATAGCTGTCAATATAATTCTTAATTTTCTTTTTATACCAAAAAAGGGAATATATGGGGCAGCTCTGGCAGTATCGATTTCACATTTTGTAGTGTTTGTTGCACTTTGTCGGATGGCGAAAGGTTACATAAGAATTGATAATAAACAAATAACTCTGGGGAAAATACTGGCCGGCAATGTGATATTTATCGCAATTATATTAGGTCTCAAAAGTTGTACTAATATGATCAGCGTTATAATGCTCTCAGTTGTTGTATATGGGCTGATTTTGTTTGGCACAGTTAGCAGCGATTTTAGACCTAAAAGGTCCAGCAAGCCAGCCAAAATCTGCTGAGCGAAAAGGCCCTGCGCCGATGGAAAAACAGAATATTGACACAATATCTTGCCGGGATTATGGCCACGTTTATAGTTGAGCGGAGGGCGTTTTCAACGGCGGTGCGTTTTGCGAGGTTGGTTTATTCTGATGATAAAGCCCAATTTTTTCGTACGTTATTATGCTTACTGGGTCCGAAGTTTGTTCTAAAGCTCCTGTTAAGTCTGTGCCCTCCCCTGTACAGAACTGCCAAAATGATATGGGCCAGGCTTCGGTACAAAAGAGTTTCTCTTAACGGTGAAAATACTTAAAATGCCTTCACCTTACATTTTTCTGGCCCTGGTTGTTATACTGCTGGTCGGCTTTTTCGTTTTGAAGAAACCTGTCAGAGGGCTTTTTTTGGCGGCCTTTTTTATTCCCTTCTGCAATCCTAACCTCGACGTAGGATTTACAATCGAGCTGGCCCATTTCATCCTTCTGCTGACACTTGTTTGCTTTGTTCTGAAAAATGCCGTCACAAACAAAAAACTCATGATGCTCTCCTGCGACAGAAGTATTTTGCTGTTTCTGATGTTTGTGTTTGTGACGACACTTGGTCTGATGGCTTTCAGGACATTTAGCGGTTATGAGGGTGTTTATGGTGGCGGGTTCAGAGCGCCGAACTTGCGACCGCTCTTGCAAATGCTCAAATTCTTTCTGCTTGTAGTGGTTTACTTTTTGACGATCAACTTGATTGAGAACGAACGTCATATACTGGCTCTTATTAAGACATTGCTTATATCGATGTTTGTAGTGTCGCTTTATGGATTTTACGAGTTTTTCGGTGCTAAATACGGCTGGCCTTTCGTATTGACCCAGTACAATGCCCTTACCGGCCAGTTTTATGGGGAATCCTTTACGTATACCGATACTGTCACACGCATTTCTTCGGTATGTGTCGAGCCTCGGCATCTGGCTGCTTTTCTTGTGCCTCTGATAGTTATGATTGTCACCTTCGGCAGTGTCGGAATGCACCCTCTGCTTTTTAAGAAAAAATGGTTTACCTATGTTCTGCTCGCTGTTTTGTTGATTGCACTTGTTCTGACTTTTGCGAGGTCAGGATGGATTATGTTTCTGATTTGTATCTTTTCTGTGCCGCCTTTTGTGTGCTCTTTATATTGGAAAAACAGGCAGTCTCTGAAAATCTGGATAAGAAATACGTTCGTTGTATCAGTGGTTTTCATCAGCTTGATTGTGGTAACCGGGCTGAAGGGCGAATCCCTGATAATCAAGAGGCTCTCTCAAATAAAGATGCTCTTTTCCCGGTACGAAATGTTTGGACTCGGCCTTGAAAAACATGTTGAATTATATAAAGCCGAGGCCGCACTGAGAATATTTCGCAAACACCCTTTTATTGGCGTGGGTGTGGGTAACTTCTCGTATTATTTTATCCAGGAGACTAATTATCCACTCAAAAGAATTGAAGGCCTGCCTGGTTTTATCAGAATTACAGTTGAAACCGGCCTGCTGGGTCTGGGTCTTTTCTGCTGGTTTGTTTTTGGCTCGTTGAGGTATGTGCTTCGCGTTTTTCGTCAAATCGACAGCGGATTTCACAGAAAAATTATTGCTGCTTCCTTGGCGCTGTTTTTGTGCTCTTTGATTTGTATGCTCTTCGAAGAAGGCCCTGCCATCAGAGTCTTTCTGTTCCTGGGAATATTAAAGGCCGCCACGAGGTTTGGCCTTAAAGCAACGACAAGTAGAATGATACCCACTTGCGTTGTGTCCTCTTGAATATCTAATACAACAGGTAAGGCCGGGAGACTCGGAAATCGGAAGTCGTCAGAGCGTTTAGAGGGCTTGTTGTGTTATTTTGACGGTCTCTTGAACAATGTGGGTGAGATGAATAAAAACGTAGCTTGTTCTATAGAAAAGGCGCGCAGAGAGCTGGAGTATAAGCCTAAGATTGAGTTGCGGGAGGGAATGCTAAGGTTGATTGAGTGGTGCAGAGAAAAGGGAATTTTATGAGCACCTGCGAGATTGGGTTTTAAAGATTAACGGTTTGCAGGAGAAAATTTTGAGGTCGGTCTCGAAAACAGCCAATGGGAATTTAACCGAATAGCTGTTGAATAATCACAGGCTGAATTTCGTTCGAATGTGCGTTTTGATAAAAACAATATGAGATGGTAAGGAAAAGGGGAAATGGGCAGGTATCAAACCTTTGAAAAATTTTTAACGACCCAGAGTCCTTAGATTCCGATACTGGGGTTGTTAATCAGCCTTTTACTTGTAGCTTTGCTTTCGTTTATTCGATAAGCCATTATCACAATTCGTACTTACACAGCCATAGGGATTTGACGAACGTGGTTCTTGAATTAAAGTATGACAGCCGCCAGGACCGCCGTGCTCATAATATAACGAAGCATTTTGCTTTCAGAATGACCAAGAGTTCAAAGTATCTTGCCGGTGTCGAAAGCCTGGCTTTTTGAGTGGAGAGCTTGGAAGAGGATCGAAAAGATGATAACACCTTCCGTCGCATGTTGTGGGACAGGCCGGATAGTAGATTTGCAGGTTTTCTTCACCTTCCTGTTAGAGCTCAAAGCGGCAAAGAGAAGTAGACAATGCTGAGTATTTCGCCTCAGAAAATACCTGTTAAGAAAAACAGAGTGATTGCTTTTTTTGTCCACTATTTACTGATGTTGCTTTTACTGCCATATTTGTTTGTTACCTCTTTTAGAAAAAATGGCAGTATCACGCCGGGTAACATTAGGAAACTTCTGATTATTCGAATGGATGGTCTTGGTGATATAGTAATGTCAACATCGGTTTTCAAGGCCATAAGGGAGATTTTCCCTGATTCGCATATTACGCTTCTCACAACAAATTGGTCAAGACCACTGGTCGAGGTGATGCCGACGTTTGACAAAATTATTTATTTTGATGCGCCTTGGGTGGTTGAAGGAAAGAATTTGGAACTGAGCCCTTTGTTGAATGTTATCGGAAAATTAAGGGGAGAAAAATTTGACATGGCCGTCGATTTAAGAGGGGATTTCAGAAACATTATATTGATGCGTCTTTGTAAAATTAAATATCGGATTGGTTATGATATCAGCGGCTGTCATTTTTTACTTACCAATGTTGTTCCGCGCAGCCGGAGCTGTCATGCTGTCGAGATGGGACAGTCTTTAATATGTTATCTGAATTCCAGCATGGAGAAAAAGTACGATTTGTCTTTATGGCTTGAACAGACCGACAAGGATTTTGCAACGGAATTTTTCAGGCAGAATCAGCTGGACTATCAAACTGACGGGCCTGTTGTTGTGATGCATCCGGGGTGTCGTTGGCTCGGCAGAAGATGGACACTGGAAGGTTATGCTGAGATTGCCGACAGGTTAATCAGCGAATATAAAGCGACAGTAATTTTTACCGGAAGCCCTGATGATATTGGACTAACTGATGATATAGTCAGTTCGATGGCATATAAGCCAATTATAGCGACGGGGCGAACGTCAATTCGACAATTTGTGGCTTTGGTCGAAAGGAGCGACCTTTTTATTGGTGTGGACTCCGGACCAATGCACATGGCTACTGCTGTCGGAACAAAGGTAATAGCTTTGTTTGGAGCTGCCAGGCCGGAAGCCGTCGGGCCTTATGGTGATGGGCATGTTGTAATAACAAAACAGGATAATTTCCCCTGTAGCCCATGTGCACAAACTGTATGTAAAAAGCTGAACAACTGTATGCAGGCGATTGGTGTTGAAGACGTTTGGCAAGCTGTTGAAACTGTAATCAAGAGCTTGGAAAAACAGACAGCAAGTAACTATGAAAATACTTCTGATTGACCCGCCTTATACGACTTTTACCGGATATAACAACAGATATTTTCCGGTCGGATTGAGCTATGTCGGGGCGGTGCTCAAAGAAAACGGCCACGAAGTAATGACTTACGAAGTTGACAGAGCACTTCCTAATGCCGGTGATATGAACTTCAGTGAGGAGTATAAAAGGCTTCAGTTGTATCTGGAACAGATAAAAAACACCGACCACTTTATCTGGAGAGAAATCAAGACAGTTGTTTCTGATTATCAGCCGGATGTTATCGGCATTACTGCAATGACGATGAAGTTCGGCTCTGTAGTAAGAACGGCACAGCTTTGCAAAAAAGTCCTGCCCTGTTGCAGGGTAGTTGTCGGCGGCCCTCACGCAACAGATTGGCCGAGTATTTGTTTTCAATGTCCTGAAATAGACTATTGCGTTTCCGGAGAAGGTGAAGAAACGATTGTCGGACTTTTGAAGGCGATTGAAGCCGGTGCATCGGATGTTGACAATCTGCCCGGAGTATCTTTTCGGAAAAACGGCAGGGTAGTTCTCTCACAAGAGACTGCTGCGGTATCAGACCTTGATAGATACCCCTTGCCGGCAAGAGAGCTGTTGATGAATCAGGACAGATACACATCCGAAGATATGGGTGTGATAATGACATCACGGGGCTGTCCTTTCAAATGTGGTTTCTGCTCGCATTCTCCGAAGGTTCGCTACCGGAGTCTGGATAATGTTATTGATGAGATAGAATATGTGAGTGAAAAATATGGGACACGTCAGTTTGCCATAAAGGATGATTCGTTTACAGTTAACAGAAAAAGAACGATAGAATTTTGCCGACTTCTCAAAAAATGCAGGCTCAACATTAACTTCGACTGCACAACGAGAGTAAATCTCATTGATGATGAGCTGCTGGATATAATGCAGCGGGCAGGGTGTAATACAATAAAAGTCGGCATCGAAACCGGAAGCGAGAGAATTCTCAAAGAAGTTAACAAGGGCATCACCTTCGACCAGGCCAGAAAAACGGCAAAGCTGCTTGATAAGCACGGCATTTTCTGGAGTGCTTATTTTATGTACGGCCTGCCGACCGAGACCAAAGAGGATATGCTCAAAACGGTTGAGTTTATGAAGGAATTGAACCCTCCTTATGCCGGCCTGGGCCTGTATGCCCCTATGCCTAACACACAATTGTGGCAGCAGGGATTGCAGCTGGGCCTGGTTGAACCCGATATAAGCATAAATCATTTTTTCGAGACGAATCCGAAGGATTACTTCTTTAAGGATTACAAAAGACGCGTCGTTGCTATGAAACACCATAAGTTTATGGAATTAGCAGAATATTTGATGAATGAGTTTAACAGACATAATACTCATTGGACCAGAATGCTCAAACGAGGCTGGGCAAGAAGATTAACATACAGAAAAAACCCTAGGCTTATGGGCGCCGATGTCAAAAAGGCCTTCAAATGGGCGTTTGGTTAAATGCTGCTTTTTTAATGCGTTGAGAAGCTGAGGCAATTGAAGTGGCGCAGTTAGGCAGATTGAATGATTTGTTTCTTTCCGGCAGGGGCGTTGTTCTTTATCATAGGTTTCTAAAGCACTCGCAATACCAGCCTTATGATAAGTTGGTTGAATTTCAGGTGGCCAAACTAAGGAATATTCTCATCAGTGCCTACGAAAAGACCCAGTATTATCACGACCTTTTTTTGAAATCAGATTTTAATCCCTACAGGGACTTTAACGAAATCGCCGATATCGAGCGTGTCCCCGTATTGGAACAATCAACAGCAAGACAGAACAAAGACCGGATTGTAGACGGAACAAAGTTGGAAAAGGCTGTCGAATTGAGAACGAGCGGTACCACCGGTGAGCCTTTCATCACTTTTGCCTCACGGCCACACTGGATTATGGAACAGGCGGTTACCTGGCGTCACTGGAAGTGGGCCGGTTATCGATTCAGGGACAAGATGGCTATTGTCAGGTCCTATGTTCCGAAAGAAGGCCAGCCTATCTGGAAAATTGACAGCGCCAGAAACTTTTATTTTCTGTCTGCCTATCATATTTCTGAATCGAATATTGATTTGTATGTTGATAAGCTGCGGCAATGGAAGCCGAAGTTTCTCAGAGGTTATCCCTGTTCGCTGTACCTGCTGGCAAAGTTTATGCAGCTAAAGTCTTTGACAATCGACCCTCCGAAGGCGGTTTTGACCGCTTCGGAGATGCTGCTGCCTCAATACCGCAGGACAATCGAACAGACTTTTGCAGCTCCGGTCTTCGACTGGTACGGATTGGGTGAGCCGGCTGTCACTATGTCTGAATGTGAGGCTCACGAAGGATTACATATCAATATGGAATACGGCTTGTGTGAGCTTATTGAGGACCCGCAGCTTGCTGATAATCAGCGGAGGATTGTGGCTACAAGCCTGCTTAACGACGTAATGCCCCTGATAAGATATGAGACAAAGGATATCGCAGTTGTAAATTTTGACAGAACCTGCTGTTGTGGCAGAAAGCTTCCACTGGTCAAAGGTATCCTTGGCCGAAGCGATGATTTCCTATATGGCAGTGAAGGAAGAGTGTTACCCGGTGTAAACTTCTATACACTGTTTTACAATTTCCCTGAACTGACAGGCTTTCAAATTATTCAAGACGGCTTGAGTAACATAGAAGTTAGAGTTACCCATCCGCAGACTCTCACCGAAGGTAGAAGATCGCAGCTATTGGGTGAGCTCGAAAATCGTATTGGCCGCTCAGTTAAGGTTCGTTTGGTAGAGAACGAAGGCTTCGTTCAGACCGGCGAAGGCAAAAAGCCGGTCATAATTCAGAGGTTCGATGGTGTCAGAATATGATCCTCTGCTGTGACTTACATATACATTCTGAGTACTCTTTTGATTGCTTCTGTTCGATCCGGGATATTATTTCCGCAGCGGTTAAAAGCAGGATTGATGTCGTAGCTGTTACCGACCATAACGTTATGTGCTTGACGCCGCAGCATGAGGCTCTTTTTGCTGATGCGAACATTAGCTATATAAGAGGTTGTGAACTGTCTACAAAAGAAGGTGCTCATATAATTGGTTTGTTTGTCGACAGCAGTATCCTAAGCGGTTCAGTGCATCCGAAAGATATTGTCGAGAGGATATGCCGGGCCGGTGGGCTTGTCGTTATTCCACATCCTTTCAAGCCTGTAACCGGCTTTGTATCAGTATATTCTGATAGGAAGGATATTTTCGATTATGTCTTGTCTAAGACTGCACTAATCGAACTTTACAACGGCTCCTGTGACCCACAGAATAACTTGCCACAAATCAGGCAGCTCGCACGCCGATATAGCCTTGGGCTTATTGGGGCAAGTGATGCGCACAGACCCTGGCATATTGGCCGAAGTATAACCGAATACGAGGTGAACTCCTGCAACCTTGAAAACCTGCGTAGCATCTTGGTTGATAGGCCCTCAAAACCCGTTCTAAATCTTTCGCAGCGACACTTAACCTGGTTTGGCAAAGTCGTCAAACTTAGAAAGAAGATACGACTCTATAGGGTCTCGATTGAATTTGTACCTCTTTGGTTAAAAACGAGTATCAAAAAGGCATTTTATACGCTGCAAAGGGTCTTGAGAGGATAGGTTTTAGTGCACAAGGACCTTGAAACAGTCAGTTCGGAAACGCTAAGTTCCAGGAAACCTGTGTTGCCCAATCCCTTTGTTTCGGCAATGAAGCAGTACGAACCTGCCCCGCAGGAGGTCTGGCAAAAGGATAGTAAAAAGGGCCTTTTAAAATTGGACTGGAATGAGTCTACTTGTCTTAATCCAGCCTTGCATCAGGTTATGATTAAGCTGTTCACCGAGTCGGAAAATATATACTGGTATCCCGATGTCAACTGCGCGCAGCTAACTGCTGCCATTACGGAGCACCTTTCGCTCACACCACCTGAGATACTGGTCTTCGCCGGCTCTGACGAGGCATTAGAAGCTGTCTGTTCGGCCTATCTGCAGGCAGGAGACTGTGTTGCTACGGTTAATCCTTCGTATGACAATTTCAGAGTATATGTGGAACGGCTCGGTGCGGTCATAAAACCGGTTTATTTTGAGAGCTCATTTCAATTCGACCTAAACTCTTTTTTACAGCAGGCGAATCTGTTTGAAGCTGAGCCGAAACTTATTTATTTGGTCAGTCCCAATAATCCCATTGGTTACAAGGTCAAAGCCGAAGATATAGAGGTGCTGCTCGAACAGTTTCCTGACACGATAGTGGTTGTCGACGAGGCTTACGTCGAGTTTGCAGGTGATTCGTGCTGTCAGCTAATTCAGGAGTACCCAAATTTGATAGTGGTCCGGTCATTTTCGAAAGCATTCGGCCTGGCGGGTCTGCGAATCGGATATACGGCCTCTGATATGCGCAATCACGCTCACCTGGCAAAGGTCAGAAACGGCAAGAACATCACTATGTTTGCACAGCGTGCTGCGAAGTATCTTCTGGAGAACTTTGATTATGTTTAAAAACATATTAAGAGGGTCTGTGCTGCCCGACGGTGGTTTATCAAGGCGATGCGCAAAGAAGAGGCGATTATTTTTGACTCCTGTGCCAATTTTGTGCTGATGAAGGTTCCTTATCCAAAAGATGTAGTGCTGCAACTGCGAAAAAAAAACATATATGTTCGAGACAGCAGCTGGATTGACCAATTAGATGGCGCGATACGCATCACCATCGGTTATCAAAAGCAGATGCAGAGAGTCGTTCGTGCATTCAGGTCGATTGATAAAAATCATTGGATTTTCAGAAAGTACCCTTCATAGAGGTAAAGACTTTAAATGAAACAGCTCATCCAGTCGTATAGGACAGGCAGCCTTGAACTAAAAGAAGTGCCGACACCTTTTTGTAAAGCTGGCGGCGTTCTTTTACGCAGAAAGTTTCGCTGTTAGTAAAATCAGCCGGTCCTGTAGGACAGATAAACTGGAGTTAAGGGGAATATCGGGTCCTTTTTGTAAAAGATTATTTGTGAAAAGGCATTTTTGGTTTTTGTCTCTTTCTGTTCAAACTCGAAAGGTCTTATCTCGCAGTCGGGAGCGTTATCGTAATGAAAAATATGTCTCGTGTGGCCTGGGACGTGTGCTCGAATCTGCTGATTCTAAGCGGCTTGCTCCAAGTCAGATCGTCGCCTTTCTTGCGCCCTCTCATCCACCCTGTGCCGAGCGAATTGTCCTGACCCCGGAATTGATGTGCGAGGCTGATGAGTTCAGTGCTTTGCTAAATGACAAGTCTATCTTGTACCAGCCTTTGGCTCCTGATGGTCAGCGACATCGGTGGTGGAGCTGCCTGAATGGCTGGAGCAGGTACTCCGGCAAACAGATATTACCCGAGTTATATAGTAGTGTGATGCATAATGTTCTGGAGACTATTCGTGGAACTGATTGGCGAAATACCCGGTGTCTCTGTGTCGATCAAAAAGACGCAGTGCAGGAAGTTCGAGAGCGGCCTCTAACTTGCCCCCCGACAAACCGGAAAAAAGCCGTTTTGTTTGGCTACGGCAATTATGCTAAGACAAATATTATTCCTAACGTTAGCCCTTATATTTCGATTAGTTGCATCCATGAAATTGACCCCACACAAATACCTGCTGATGGCAATTTCACTGAGTGTTGGGATACCTCTCTACATCTACGAAGCACAGAACAGTACGACGTTTATTTGATTGCCGGGTTTCACCATACTCATGCACCACTTGCAATTAACGCATTAAATCACAATGCATACGCGGTAGTTGAAAAACCGATTGTCGTTGACAATTCTCAACTGGTCGAGTTACTCAAGGCAATGCGGAATTCCAACGGACAATTGTTTTGCTGTTTTCACAAGCGATATCTTCCTTTCAATAAGCTGGCGGTTCAAGATATGGATCTGTATGATGGAAGGCCGGTCTCATATCACTGTATAGTTTATGAAGTACCGCTGCCGAAACTGCACTGGTATCGCTGGCCCAATTCCAAAAGCCGCCTCGTATCGAACGGCTGTCATTGGATTGACCACTTCCTGTATCTGAATGGCTTTTGTCGTGTTCAATCTGCCGACCTGACTGTTGCCGATGATGGAACAGTCAACTGTTCCGTAATATTGGATAACGGCGCCTTATTTACAATGGTTTTGACCGACCGCGGGAGCCGGCGCATCGGTGTCAGAGATTATATCGAACTGCACACTGACAATATTACTGTCAAAATGACTGACGGTTATTATTACATAGCTGAAAACAAAGACAGGATTATACGAAGGGCCAGAATTAATAAAATGCGAAGTTACAGGGCAATGTATCAACAAATCGGAAAGGCAATAAATCAGGGCTGAACAGGAGATTCGCCACAGTCCGTTGAAATCTCTGCCGGACTTATATTGGCTCTTGAAAACAAACTCTCACAATTGATTGCCAAAAAGAACGTGTTAAGACCCGGAATTTTGACAGAATCAGAGAAAACAGAACAGAATATTGCTTCTATTTGAATTGACAGTACCGTGAAACAGATAATTCAGTGCTACAGAACGGGCAGGATGCAGCTTAAAGAGGTACCGATACCCTGTTGTAAAAGCGGTGGATTGCTTGTGTGCACCCGCTATTCCCTCCTTTCGGCTGGGACCGAAAAGCTGATGATTGACCTGGCCAAAAAATCCCTCATCAAAAAAGCCCACGCAAGGCCTGATTTGGCAAAAAAGGTCATCAGTAAGGTCAAAGAGCAGGGACTAATCGCAACTGCCAAGAAAGTCTTTGCCAGGCTGGATGAGCCCGTCAGCTTGGGCTACAGTTGTGCGGGCGAGATAATCGAGGTGGCCGGAGATGTTGATGAATTCAGCGTAGCAGACAGGGTGGCCTGTGCCGGTGCCGGATATGCTTCTCACGCTGAAGTAAATTACGTGCCCAAAAATCTTTGTGTTCCGGTGCCTAACGGCGTGAGTCTGGAAGAAGCTTGTTTTACTACCATAGGCGCCATTGCTATGCAGGGCATAAGACGATGCTCACTGAACCCGGGAGAGAATGTGGCTGTTATAGGCCTGGGATTAATTGGGCAGTTGACCGTCCGGATTCTCTCGGCTTATGGATTTGCAGTTCTGGGAATAGATGTTGACCGGACCAAAGTTGATAAAGCGTTGAAGCTCGGCCTGAATAAAGCAGCAGTAATTGGTAGAGACAACGTGGAACAAATGGCTGAATCTTTGACCGGCGGCTGTGGTGTTGATGCGGTTATAATCACCGCCTCTACAAAAAGCAGTGAGCCTGTCGAATTGGCGGGAAAGATTTGCCGCCGGGCCGGGCGAGTTTCTGCCGTGGGACTTGTCGGAATGCAAATACCCAGAGATCTCTATTATCGCAAGGAGCTTGATTTCAGGATTTCCTGCTCCTGCGGACCCGGCAGATATGATGTAAATTATGAAGAAAAAGGCCTCGATTATCCTTATGACTATGTTCGATGGACCGAAAAGAGAAATATGACCGAGTTCCTCAGGCTGCTTGAGACCGGAAGGGTGGATGTCAAACCAATGATAACACATAGATTTAAACTTGACGATTACCGCATCGCTTACGACCTTATTTTGGAAAACCAAAACAATGAAGATTATACCGGCATTTTGTTTGAATATGATGCTGTCGCGAATCACGAACCGGTTATTGTACTGAATGAAGATGGGGAAAAGAGAAAGTCTCAGGATTGCGTAAATGCGGCTCTTATCGGGGCCGGCAATTTTGCCGGCAGTATTACCCTTCCGAACTTAAAAAAACTGGCCAATGTCAATATATGTGCAATTGTAGATGCCAGCAGCAGTACTGCCGAAAATGTCGGCCAAAAGTATAAATGCCGATACTGCACTACTGATTACCATCGGGTTCTGGATGATGATGATATTAACACTGTTTTTATTACTACGAGACATAATTTACACGCTCAAATTGTCATAGAGGCCCTTAGGAAACACAAAAATGTTTTTGTGGAAAAGCCGCTGTGCATAAGCGAAGAAGAATTGAAACAAGTCATCACTGTTTATCGTAGAATGGTTGCCGATAATCATTCACCGCTTTTAATGGTTGGTTTCAACCGGCGTTTCGCCCCTCAGGTTGTCCGGGCCAGGCAAAAATTCTCCAATCGCAGCACTCCTCTTATGATAAATTATCGTATAAATGCAGGCTATATACCGCCGGAGCACTGGGTCCACGACCCCCACCAAGGCGGCGGAAGAATCATTGGTGAAGTCTGTCATTTTGCGGATTTGCTGCAGTTTTTGACAGGTTCTGCCCCTGTCAAACTCTATGCAACGGCTGCGGCTGCGGGAACAAATTCATCGGCTGATGACAATGTCAGTATCGTAATTGATTTTGCCGATGGTTCCAGAGGAACAATTCTGTACACGGCTTTGGGTGACAGCGCCTTTGGCAAGGAATATATCGAAATTTTCGGCGACCGAACTTCTCTGGTTATTAATGATTTCAGAAACAGCCGATTTGGTTCAAGCCGCAACAAAGGCCATTTCAATGCACTGAGGCTTTTTACAGAGGCGGTCCTCAACGCAGCCGTGTCCCCCATACCGCTCGACCAGATTGTATTGTCAACTCTCACTACTTTGAAAATCCTTCAGTCTTTACGAACCGGCCAGCCGGTCAAAGTTGACCTGTCGGAACTTGTTCGGAACCAATAATGAGCCGCCTGACTTATCTTCGCCGTTTAATACCAGCCTATATCCTCGGAAAAAACAGCCAGCTTACCTTCTGGCACGAACAGCCACAGGTAAACTATAACTCATTCAACGATGGCCCCATCGGCGAGTATTATATGACGTTCTTCGACAAGGCCAACTACCCCGGCCCCTTTGATGATGATGGCATACCGCTTTTGGATTACCACGGCGTAATTGGAAGGCAGTATAATCCTATCGCCATCGCTCAGTATGGGTTGGGAAATTACAGTTTATACAAGAGAGCCGGCGATAATCGCAATTTCGAGAAGTTCAACAAGGCAGCGGACTGGCTGGTTGATAATATCGAGCGAAACAGACACGGCGCCTTCGTATGGAACCACAAATTTGATTGGGAGTATTTCCAGACCTTGAAAGCGCCCTGGTATTCAGCGTTGGCGCAGGGACAGGGTATTTCTCTTTTAGTTAGAGCCTATGTTGAAACGAAACAGGACAAATATCTGGAGGCGGCGGAAAAAGCATTTGAGCCCCTTACCAGAGAAATCAAAAATGGAGGCGTCTTGTTTGTAGATGAAGAGGGAAATCTCTGGCTTGAGGAATATCTCGTAGAGCCTCCTTCTCACGTCCTGAATGGCTTTATATGGGCGTTGTGGGGCGTGTATGATTACTACAGGCTTAGCGGTAAAGAGCAGGCTCGTCAACTGTATCAGGATTGTTTGGAAACGATAAAAAAAAATTTGCATCGTTACGACAACGGATTCTGGTCCCTTTATGATTTGTCTGAGAATCGCTTAAGAACCATAGCGAGCAGCTTTTATCACAGCCTGCACATTGTCCAGCTTGAAATTCTGCATAAGCTCTCAGACGATGATATCTTTGCCCAATACGTTCGAAAATGGGACGCTTACAGGAGCAATCGTCTCAATTCCAATAGGGCCTTGTGCTATAAAGTTGCTTTCAAGTTATTGTATTATTGACCAGCAAAGTGGAAACCGGAAAAAAAATTCTGATAATCTCTCAATACTATCCCCCTGATATAACTGCTGCGGCCTTTAGAATCAGCGAGACGGCAGCGATACTAAAAGACGATGGTTTTAGCGTTAAGGTCTTGACCGCCAAACCGCACAGGGTAAAAATTGACAGTGACCAGATAGGTGAAGAAAACGATGTTGTTCGTGTGCCGATACGCAGTATAGAGAGCAAGACCGTCAAAGGCTATTTAACGCACTATCTGTCCTTTATGGTTTACTCGTTTTTGTGGGGGCTGGTGAAAGTCCGTTCCGACTTCGATTATGTAATTGTGTCAAGCCCGCCTTTATTTGTTGCGTTTTCGGGCTGGCTGCTGGCACGGATTAAAAGGGCGAGATTTG
>SDBT01003003.1_pt1 | contig 29353 bp, 51 predicted proteins | sample 2277101 | NCBI WGS metagenome assembly SDBT01 (sample SAMN10404973, study PRJNA504765) | marine sediment metagenome | isolation source: marine sediment core GS10_PC15, 103 cmbsf | place: Arctic Ocean: Southern Knipovich Ridge | collected 2010
CCAGCGCGCCTGTGCCGCCACGATTGACCCCCATCACGCCGCCGCCCGAAGTCAGGATGTCCTCGATCTCCGTCTGGGTGAAGCCTCGCCCAGGAGTGATCGTCGGAAGGAAGGCCATTGGCGTGTTGAAGTATGGGAGCGACGCAGCCGCTGGTCCACCAAACTGGTCAAGCGACGCCGAGCTCGTCAAGAACTGGGTGATGATCTGGCCGTCAGTCAATCGGAGCGCACGGATTCCACCGAAGAGCGCCGACTTCACGTAGGTCGCCTCGTTCTGCGCTGGGCCAAGGTACTGCCTCTGACCGGTGACCTCGCTGGTCACCTCGTCCACGAAGAAGACCAGGTTCTTGTCGTTCAACGCGTCGAGAGTGGTCTGCGCCACAGCGGCTGTGTCCACGATATTGATGACCGCGACTCCGTCGAGAATGTCGTTCGTCGGGTTGAACCGAGGCAACAGGTACGCGGCTGGAACGGTCTCGTCTGCGTAGGGCCAGATGACCGTCTGGTATCGGTCAGTCGCCACATCAAGGATGGCCGTCAAGGTCGGGTCTGTTGCGCCGGCCACGGACTCGGTCAAAGCCACGGAGATCGTGATTCCCGCGGCGTTGACGATCTCCACCTCGATTCCAAGGTCATTCGCGACGGTCCCGTCGTTGGCGGAAGTGATCGTCACCAGCCCCGCCGTGTTGCCCACCGTGAAGGGAGCTTTCAAGTCCAAGGCAGCCGCGGTCGTGAGCGCGTCCGCGATGTTAGTGAGCGTATCATCGACAGCAATTGGAACGGTGATGGTGTGATCGAGTTGAGAACCAAGAACCACCCTCAACGACCCCGCAGCCGTCGCGGTGCCGAGCAAGGTAAAGGTTACGGCGCGTGAAACTCCAGCCGCGTCGTCCAGCACGATCGCGTCGATCTTGACGACTGGGTTTACACGCTTGTACGCGCGAATCAACCCGGCCAACATGGACCGAGGTCCAAAGAGCACGTCGAAGTCGTTGCCAATGTTCTGTTCGAGAGCCCCGGCGCCCGCGTGTGTCCCGGCCGCGGTCTTCTGCCCTACGGCCAGTACCCGTTGAGTGGTGTTTTGAACGGCGCGGTTCGCGTTCGCGAGGGCGATCGTGATTTCAGGTTGGGCGATGACGGAGCCGCTCATCGGTTTCTACTCCCTTGGCTTGGATTCGGTCGCCGGCTTCTCCGGCCCCTTCGCGAGTCGCGTCTTGACGATCTCGCAGCAGTTGTCAATTTTGGCATCTCGAAGTCGCCTTCGCCATGCAACGTCAAGTGGGGTCCCCTCGCGATCGACCTTGACGTGAACCTCTTGGCCGACGACAAATCCCCGCGTGGGCAGGTTCACCTTGACGCGGATCGTACCTCGCTTCGCCATTCGAACTCCTACGTCGTCGTCGCCCAGGATCTTACCCTAGACCTCTTCACGGATTTGGTTCGTCCAATTCCGGGGTCGCCGTGAGCGTCTCAACTCCTGTCCCGCCACCGAGGATAGTGGGTGTCATGGTGAGATTGATACACTTGAACGCCACGTCGAGGTCTGGCCCGACCGTGTCCTCGAAGTAAAGATCCACGACTTGCTGGAAGCCAAACGCGTGCACGTAGACCGCTGAATCGTAGTTAAAAGTCCCGTGGCTGACAAATTGGACCGCGCCCAGCTCCGAGGCGTAGAGTCCAGATGGGAACTGCGCGAAGAGGATCGACTGACAAATGGCCCTGAACAAATCCTCGGCGTCGTCCCGTGCCTCGCGCCCAGACTCGCTTTCAACGGTGGGGATAAGGACGTAGATCGAGAATGGCTGGATGATCTGCTGTCGAAACTCAGTAGAGCGAGTGAGGTTATCGACCGCGTCAGATCGAATCAGGCGACTCTTAGAGGCGACCACGTCCTCTAGCACGACGAACATCCAAAATTTGTCGGTCTCCTGCTCAGTGTATACTTTGATAATCCGGTCCACGGTGGCGGTCGCCGAGATCCTAGGCTTGACTCGTGCGATGATCGGCCCGATAGGATCGGCCGGTCCCGCGACGGAGTTCGCGAACGTGAAGACTGAGTCGGACGTGGCCTCCAACACCTGGTAGGCGCCGTTGTATTGATGAAGCACGGACTCTCCGTTCTCGAGAATCGGAGACCCTGTGGCAAGTAAAGGCCCGGAATCCACCATCACAAACGTGATTGTCTTGTCGTCGATGATACTGATGATGTTGAAGGTCCCGTTGAACTCAGGCTCGTCGGCTCCGCTGAAGACGACAGTCTTGTTAGCAGTCGGGGTCAGGTCATGATTCGTTGCCAAGGCCACTTGTCCAACCGCCCCAGTCCTAATCAAGGTGCTGGCCACAATCGGCACGAACGAATCGACGATGACGGCCACATCGCCAGGCTTGAGATTGTGCTGCTCTTCGCACACCGCTACAACGGTGCTGCCAGTCCTGGTCAAGGAAAGCACGGATACGTCATTGGTAAACTTATTCGTGCGCAGCGGCAGCGTGGACGTCAATCTCGAGACGATATCTAGTGCTTTCACGCGTTAAATTCCTTGTTCATGGAGATGGCGAAGTCACGTGCGAGGCTACGAGACGCGATCGAGTCGATCGCATTCTCAAGACTAGGACGCGGATCCATGTTGCGAGTCCCAAACTCGACAAATTTATCGTACCTCGGGGACTTGTTCTTGACTGTCGTCGACACGCCGTAACCGAAGACCATGGAGTCCTCGCCAAAAACTTTCCAACTAATGGACTTTCGAAGTCGCCCAGACAGATTCGCGTGCGTCTCACCCGGAGCAGACGCCCTGTGCCGGCGAAGCCTTCCAGCGGGGCCCCGGATGACGTACACGCGTCCACTCTTAGGCTTGCGAAGGATCTCTTGGTTAGCCTCGGCCTTCAAGTTCTTCCCAAGCTCGAACCACGCCTGCCGTATTGAGCGGCGTACGAGCTCTTCCGTGCGTGCCAAGGTCACCAAGTGCCTCTTGTTTCCACGACTAGACTCGACCGTCAGTACGAGGCTCATGCTCTCGAAGCTTTCGTGTCTTTGTCACCACGGTCTTGGCAAAGGAGACGCATGAACTCGCGGCGCTCGTCTAGGTCCTCGACCACAACAACGTCCAAGCGCGTGTCGTCTGGCAAGACGATCCAAGATTCCGAGGTCACGCATGGGTCGTGCCGGATGTAGATCTCGTGAGACAATGCCACGTCGACTCCGACTCCCGCGAACACAGTCTTGCCCGCGATCGTGTTGACGATTGCCCAGCGCTTGGCGCCGTTCTTGAACTGCTCAAGAAAGTCTACGTCGCCGAATTCTGGCTCAAGGATCGTACGTCCCGAAATCACGACGCGGTCGCGCATCTGACCAAGGCAAAGTCGACGATTCTTCTTGAGGATGACCTGGCGGGCCATCAGTCGCACTCGTCGCAATCAGCCCTTGGCTTGACCACTAGGCATAGGACCTCGAGGGCGTCGAGCCCACCGACTACCGCTCCCACAAACCTAATCTCCACGTTGATCTCAAGATCGATCTTGAGTCCAGGGTGGTCGTCCCGCAAAGTCCCGATGAACCCGTAGTCACGGCGCCCGATCTTGGCGGTCCCGAACTCAGCCATCGTGACCTGCGTGCCCAGACGCACGCGAACTCGACTATCTGCCGAGGCCTGGGACGCGAGTGCAATCGTGATCGTGATGGTTCCTAGTATGGGATCAATAAGGTTCACGAATCCTGCGTCATGAACGGTCCCATCATCCAGGGTAACCTCGACGAAGTCAAATTTCTTGAAGACACCAACGTTCGTGACAGAAAGGATAGACTGTCCGGCCGCCTCAGTGACCGACATGACCTCGTCCTTCGCTGGATCGTATACCTTGAACGTGCTCGTGGAGCCGTCGTTGGTGTTGTCTAGTGCGTTCTGATTGATGATGTCAATCGGCGCCCGAAAAATTATGGGCACGTCAGACTGGAACGGGATTTTGGTTCGGGCCATGGATTTCCTCGAGAAGAACTTATTTTAGCACTTGGGTCTGCCCGCCCACAGCCGCGATCGCCTCGCCTGTCCCACCCACAGCCACGATCGCCTCGCTCGTCCCACCCGTGGCTGCGATCGCCTCGCCTTTGCCTGTGACCTCGCCAACTGTCGGAGGTGGGATGGTGGGCATGACTGCGGGTGCGTCTACGACAGAGTCGGCGACAACGACGGATAGGGTAACCGCGCCTGGGCTACGCGCCACGACCGGAGCGTCAGCTACGGAGTCAACGGCGACGACGGACTTCGTCGCGACGCCCGGGCTACGCCCAGCAGCGGGTGCGTTCGCGGTAGATGTGGCAGACACGACGGATCTCGTCGCGACACCCGTTAGCGCCATGGCAGGCACGTCCGCGGTGGACGTGGCAGCGGTGACGGACTTCGTCGCGACGCCCGGGCTACGCCCAGCAGTAGGTGCGTTCGCAGTGGACGTGGCAGCGGCGACCACCACTATCTGCGCACCACTTGTCGAGGCCGTGGCCGTGGGCGCGTCCGCGGTGGAGTCGGCAGCGGTGACGGACCGGGTAACCGCGCCTGGACTACGCGCCACGGCCGAAGCATCCGCGGCAGACACGGTGGCGGTGACGGACTGGGTAACCACGCCTGGGCTACGCCCAGCGGCAGGTGCGTTCGCGGTGGATGTGGCGGCGGCGACTGACAGGATACTAATGTTCCTGGCTACCGCTGCTGGTGGATCAGCCAAGGCGTCGACGGCGACGACGCTTCTCGTCACGGCACCTGGGCTAACCCCGTCTAATGGCACGCTGTCCGACGATCCATCCGCGGCGGCGACCTGGCGCACTACCGTTCCTGGGCTACGCGCGGCCGCTGGCACATCCCCGGTCGTGGACGCGGTCGATACTATGACCTTACTGATGTTCTTGGCCGTCACCGCCACCGCGTCGGCGGTGGACGTAGCAGCGGAGACGCCGCGAGTCACGCCACCAGGTGTCCTCGTCGCTGCGGGCGCGTCAGAGCTGGCTGTGGCTGCGGCGACGCTGCGTGTCTGAGGGCTAGTATCTGCTGGATAAACAACTACTGTACTAGCCATCCAGTGATTGCCATTACCACTACCAAGATCCCAAACGGGCGGATCCTCGCTTGATGCTGTTAGTGCACGATGAGCGCCAAAACATCTGGTATTTTGCCCACCAGAAGTTCCTGTTGTAGCTCCAATTCGTCCAGTATAATTAGTTGGATCGCCTGATGGTGGTGGAGTTGTTGGGGTATTAAAAGCAGATCCAAGCCAGAACCACAGGTAATCATCAGATCCACCACTTGGTGTAAGACTGGAAGGATTTGGGCTTTCAGAATCAGCAGTAGCAACTGAAGATACTTCAGGAGGATTTGTGTCTGGGTCGTCAGCTCCGCTTATTTGCCAAACAATTGCACAATACTTTGAATTGGCATGTGTTACGACAAAAGTTGAACCTTCAGTACCATCAACTTCGCGCCAAGCAATAGCAACATGGTCATTAGTTGCGTCTACAGCGTCATCTGCTATTTCTGTCCAACCAGTTGGCCAACTAATTGCAGTAGTACCTGATGAGCGGAAAAGAGCAATAAGTGTTCGGCCATTAACAAGGCTAGCGGGATAATTGATGTCAGCTGTAGAATCGGCAGAAGAGCCATCAGTTGTAGCTGTATTAACTACGGCAGGAGACGCCATTTCGCTCTCTTATTGTCAAAGGACGGAGCGATCAGCCTCCGAGCGTGAAGAAACCGTCCGTCGCCGAGAATTCCACGGTTACATCTCCACCGTTCGTGACCAGGTCGGACGCGAAGTCGTAGAATGCGATCGGGGTGCTAAGAGCGTCGCTCGTCACGAACTTGAAGATCATGGCGCCAGTGAGCGTCATGCTGTCGAGCGCGGTCCACGTCGGGTCGACGGCGTCGAATTCCGCCTGGTCTGCCGTGTCGTCTTTCGTAGGGGCAGACACGGCTAGTGTGAGGCGACCACTCGCGCCCTGTCCAGTGTAGCTCGAGTCCGCGGCCTCGACGAACGCCGCGTCGCCAAGCACCGCCGCGACATCCGCGAGGTTCTTCAGCGCGGTCGTCAGCGAGGCTGGACTCGTCGTGAAGAGCATGATGCGGACTACGTCCGTATCCATGTTGAGCGTCGTGAGCAAAAGCTGCAGCTTCGGCTCGTTGAACACGTTGGCCATTATCTTTCCCCTTTAGAATTCCGGAAGCGACATCCGAGGAAGTCACTGACACTTGTAAAGTAGCCTAGACCTCTCTGGTCAAGGACCGATCAGGGATTATCGTGGTCACGCTTTCCTCGCCGCGCTCGCCTCTGCCGTCCCTGCCACAGCTGCGTGCACCTCTGCCGTCCCAGCCACGGCTGCGCGTGCTTCCGCTATCCCTTTGGCTAGACCAAGAATACCCAAGACTGAGCTACGCCCAGCAGCGGGTGCGTTCGCGGTGGAGTCAACGGCGGTGACGAATCTCGTCGCGACACCCGTTAGTAGTACGGCAGGTGCATTCGCGGTGGACGTGGCGGACAAGACTGTCCGGGTATCCGGAACCGCCGTGGTCGTCTCGTACCACTCCATGTGAAGAGAAGTGAAAACATGTACAACTTTGTACTCAAATTCATTCGCAATTAAGGAAACCATCTGGGTTGCAATTCCACCCAGATTGCGTATTTGTCTTTTGGGTGGCTGAACACCGCCGATTCCTCTACAAAATCCTTGCTTTCCAATGCCAATAGAAAATGCATTACGCAATCTAGTGCCAACTGTTATTGCATTTGCTGGCAACGGCGGATGGCTACGCGGATTAGTTGTATCAAAAATATTCCAATTAGTGTCGTAAGTGATCAACTCTGGCAAAAGTCTGTTTATGAAGGTCACGACATTTGAAGTTTTGAGTACATACCCAACCTCAAAGAAAAACGCATCTTCAAGATCACTTCCGGTAGTTCCAGTTGTGTATGTCTCGTAAAAACCATCCTCATCCAATCCAACAACAAGCCACCGATAGCCACCCCAAAATGGGCATGTCAGTGGTGTGTTAGTTGAACCAACCTCCCTAACACCAGAGGTTCCTTCATCAAACTGCCAAACCGCAATAATCGCTGCCGCAATATCATCGACAACATCACCACCTTCAGGTGTTACTTGACGAGCCTGCCACGCACCAAAGTCAGCTTCTACAGCATTGACGAATACGGGAACGGTGTGCATAACAGCATTATCATCATGCACTTCACCAGTGATGAAAATTCTTCCTGTGTCAGTAGTCTCCATGTATATCTGTACGGAGGATCCACCAGCAAGTGGAGTGGCTGTGACAGCATACGTGTTCCTATTGAAGAAAGTGACCAAAGGGCCAGCAGCGCCAACTCCTCTAGCACCAGAACGTGATTCATCTGCAGGTGATCCAATAATACGTAAGGTGACAGCTGTTGCTGCTGCGTCAACACCGTAAGATGCTAGGTCAATTGTTTGCCACCCGGTAATCCACGATTCGATGATCTCTACTTCATCAAGATATTTGACAAAGGTGCTCACAGTTGGCGCCTAAGATCATCTTTTTCTTGCTGCGTCATTGCGGTTTCAAAATTATTTAGCCGCAGCATGAATTGATCAGATGGATTTTCTTCTCTCAATCTTCCACGCATATCAGCTACGGACGGCAGCCCATATTCTGCATGTACAGTCTCAATAAATCTATGCCACATTTTTGAAGTTTCACGACAGAACGTCGTATCAACTGGAAAGGTTCTGACACGAGAAAAATCTGTGATGTCAGCAGGAACAAAACCACGGAGAGAATGCAGCCCTTCGATAATCACATTCTCTGTCAGATCAAGATATCTTCTGTCATTGACATCGATAACTGCCAGCTCGTAAGTGTTGAGCCCCGCAGTATATAAATCTGCACACTGAGTTTGGATCTTGTTGAAAAATTGCCTTTTGGTTACTTCACCTCTCACGAGCCTTTTGCACAATCTCATACCAAACATTCTCGGTTTAGGTCTGAGATCCAAGAAGATCAGATGATCGCCACCCTCTTTGAAGCCGATCGCCAGATACTTCATCCACTCGTGCTGCCGTTCGTTCCTGGACTTCCCTTTCGAAGCTGCCCTATATTCTCTGTCCATTTCCTGCCGTCTCTCAGGCGGAATCCTATCGACAGGCTCCTCAATCGGGTCCAACTCCCAGCCAACATGATCTGGTAGATTCAAATCACTCATATTCTTTGACCATATTTTTTAGTGCTAGTGCCAGTCATGCTGGCGGCGACATGGAGGGCTAGACCCTGCTGACTCGAAATTGGTCGAGGATCGCTCCAGCCCCCGACGCCCGAACCACGTCCAAGGCCGCGGTCCCGCCAGAAGTGATGACCGCGCAGTCGCCTCGATTCTCGTACAGGTGTGCCGTGAGCCGCAGGATGGCGCTCTTCGCGCTTTCCAGACGATCATGAGCTACCGTCGCGAACGTAACCTTGATGGCCTGCTCTCTGTTGTCCACGTCTGCTGGCCACGTCTGTCCGTCTTGAAGAAGAATCTCGGAGCCCTGGACGTCACGTTTCAGGTAGTACACAGATGTTGGCACCGCGGTCACAACAGTCAATACCAAGCGCGTGATGCTGGTGATGGAATCAACCACGTCTTTCCGTAGACAAATGCGATCCGTAAACTCGTCGAGCAAGAGCTCGTAAGTGTTCGCTCGAAAGTCGCGACGCGTGTAAGACTCAGCCGCGTCCAAGGCAGCGAGCATGATCTGGCTGACAAGGTTGTCGTCTTCCTCCGAGTGGAGGCGCATGTGGTCCCTTGCCTCGTCAATCTTGACCGGAGAATCGCCCTCTACAGTTCGAACATAGACTTGGGAGGACATAGGCTACTCCAAGATGGACGATTCGCCCTCGCCCTCGCCCTCGCCTTCGCCTTCACCCTCGCCCTCGCCCTCGCCTTCGCCCTCGCCTTCGCCTTCGCCTTCGCCCTCACCTTCACCCTCGCCTTCGCCCTTACCCATGATGCGGTCGAGCAGGCTGCGCTTGCCGCCACCATCGTCTCCGCTTCCGGGCTCGCCGTCGTCTCCGCTTCCAGGCTTGCCGCCGCCTTTACCACCCTCGTTCTCGCTCTTGGGCTCGTCGTCGATGTACTCGGCGCGGGGAGGTTCGGACACGTTCACACACATATCGGCTGCCGCGTCGGATAGCTCGGTGATTTCACCTTTCTTGACGTGCACCAACGAGGCGCGCGTGTTGCCAGGGTCACCGATCGACCCATCGCGAAGAATTCTGACTCGTTTCATGGTGAATCTCCTTTGAAGTTGATACAAACTTAGCGCATGAAACGCGAAAAAAACGAAAAAGACGCCGGGTCACCTGCGATCCCTTTCCACGAAGGAAACGAGGGCGATTCTCCCGGCGTCTTAATCAGTCAGACTTACGTCACGGCCTGCGCGAGTGTCGGAACTTCGCGCGGGTGGCTCAGGACTGCGAGGACGCCGATCACGCCAGCCGTGATGGTGCCAGTCTCGGTCAGCACGACGCGCTGGTGGCGCTCCTTGCCGATCGAGCCGACGCGGAGCGTGATGTCCGTATCGGTGATGACCACGACCGGCAAAGCGCCGAGCGTCTCGGCGGCCGGAACCGCGGTCCAGACCCCGGTCGGGGATCCGGAGCCGTCGTCGGGCGACTGCTCGATGGTCGCGTCGAAGCCGCCACCTACGAAGGCGGCGCCGACCTGGATGACGTACTCCAAACCGTCGAAACCCAGCGTGTCGATCGCGGCTCCGTTGGTGTCTGCGACGAGTGCCACGGGGTCGATGCAGGGTACAACTTTGATTCGGTTGTGGAGGTCAAACTCCATTAGGTACTTCCTTTCGGTTCTTGCTCGTGTAGAGCAAAACCTGGGCGCGGTCCTTCCGCACCCAGGTTTGACTCAGGTCATTCGGGCGTGTTTACGCCTTGATCTTGAGAAGCTTGATGGGCTCCTCGAGAGTCACCTGACCCGTGTTCCAACGGTTCATGGTGAACTCGACGATCCCCTTGCGCTTCTCCGAGAACTCGTCACGCACGACGGTCATGCCCGTGCGATCGACGATCGTGTAACCTCGGCGGAAGTCGCCAAATGCCATGGCGAAGGTTCCCGCTCCAACGTCGGGCATGGAGTTCGCCAAGACGTACGGGAAACCGTTGAGGGTCGCCGCCACGGCGCCACTCATACCCGGCATCCACAGGAACTGGCCCGCCTCGTCGCCGGCGGTCGCAGCGTCGCCACGGAACGTGCGGATCAGAGCCAGAGTGCGGCGATTCAGGACATAGACCGGGTCGTACCCGACCTTGAGGTCACCTGTGAGCAGGATGACTGCCTCGGGATCGAGTACCCCTGACGCAGCCGTTTCGCGTGCAGCCGTTTGGAGATTGGCGTTCGCCACGAAACCAGCCGGTTCCTTGTGACCGGAACCATTGACGAAGCCCGCACCCTCGCCAAACGCGAAGCCCTCGGACGCGTCGGACGCGATCTCGGCCTCCATGTCGAAGGCAGCATCCATCAGCATGTCCATCGTGATCGGCACGGTGTACGTCTGACGGAAGGGCGTCACGGTTGAGCTTTGGTACGTGGTCGCGCTGTCCGTTCCCTGCTCTGCTTCGCCCTCGTACGTGGCGACCGGGATGACGTTGCGGATGGGGAGTTCCACCGACTTGCCGCCGATCGATCGCACGCGAGCGATTGTGCGGATTGGATCGATCTCCGTGATCTTCTTGGTGATCACGGTGTCGAGCTCGACGGTCACCAAGACCCCGCCGTCGACGGCGGAATCCGTTCGCAGGAGCACCTTCTGTTCCTGGTCGAGCGAACCCATGCCGCGAATGCAGAACTCATTCAGGGCCTTGTATTCGGGCGACTCCTTGTAGTCTCGATCGGCAGCGGAACCGACGCCGCGCGCGAGGGCGAGCTCGAGAGTACCCATCCGCTCTTTGATCTCGGCGGCGGACGCGTTCGAGGTCTCAAGTTTCGCGACGAGCTCCTTGACCTCGGTCTCGCGCTGCTCTAGCTGTTGCTTCGCGATCGTGATGGGCGTGAAGACCTTCTCTTCCGCCTCGTCCAGGAACGTTTCGATCCTTGCGACTTTTTCCACGTCCACAGATGCGCTCTTGACTTCCTCGCGGAGTGTCTTGACAGCGCCGTGAACCTCGTCTAGCGTAATTTCCGGGGGCATGATGCCCTCCTGTCAGTTGAGGGGTTGACTAGATGTCGAGGATCAGCTTCCCGCTGACCGCGGTTACTTCTTACGAAGTTCCGCGCTCGTGTCTTGCAGGTCCCGCAAGATTGAGCTCATTGCGTCGGTATCATAGCCTAGGTCCAGGGTCTTCTCTTCCGGCACGGTGAGCTCGGCGGGGCCAAGGCGACTCGAGATTACTCGGGCCGCGGCCCTGCTGAACATCCCAGACTCGTGAAGCTTCTTCTCTAGTTCACGAGTCGTTATCTCTTTGGCCCCGTCCACGGTCACGCGACTCTTGACCTCGGTGATGTTCGCGCCCTGATTACCAGGTTCGTCGATGATGCTGGCCTCGAGAAGCAATGCCTTGAAAATGCGCCGAACGCCCACGCCGATCTTGTCATCGATCGCCACGTACCCCACTGAGAAGTCCGTGAGCACACGTTGCCGCGCCAGCGAGTAAGCCTCGCGTCCCGCTTGCGACTCCAAGTTGATCTCACCAACACCGAACAGCCCACGCTCGTCCTCAATGATGGTATCGATCGGGAATCCGCCAATCGTCCGTCCGTGATGGTCTTTGAGCCGGACTTGCCGGTCTCCGCGTTTACGGTGGTCAGCGATCGACTCCAACCACGCGCCAGGAACGAACTGGTCCGGGACTCCGAAACGACCCCCAGTATCTGGTTGCCACGTGGAGAGGTAGCCGGAGACGATCCCCACGGGGACTCCGTTGCGCTTTGACTCTTTGACCTCGATAATTGAGTGCCGTGATATTTTTGTCTCGTTGACTCTGACTCGACTTCCCTTCATGTCTTCGTCGTCGTCGTCGTCGTCGTGCCCACTCTCGATACTGGCCGCTGCGGATTCGTCCTCGGTGCTGGCCGCTGCCGGTGGGAGGGTAGGCTCTTCGTCCGGGATTTCTTGAACCGGGATCGCCATGATGGTGATTTCGTGCGAGTGTAGTTCATCTTGGCCTATCCCGTGGTTCAAATCCGTGTTGAGCGTGACTAGGTCCCCGATCTCCAAGTCCTCTTTGATGAGCACTCCGTGAAAATGACCATCGAGCGAGTTCGTGGCGTACCATCCGGCGGGGATGACACCGTCTGGAAGCAGAATCTCGTGCGTTCCTGAGTGCTGGCTATCGGGAATGGTCTTGACGATCATAATCAGAGTCCTCTTTGCCTGGCAGACACAACGGCTTGGACGTCGAAGAGAGCCGAGCACCTGCAGTGAACAACGTTGCGCGCAGTCGCGCCGAGCGACGTATCTCCAGGCTGCATGAGCCTTTCTCCTCCCACGGTAAATGCGTCCGTGACTAGCACCTGTACAGAATCTACCGCGAGATGAATGCCCCTCACGCGACTGTCGCCTTGCGTCACCCATTCCTTGACCACGTCGGAGAGTTCACTATCGCGCAGATTGTCTGGATCTAGGCCCAAGAGTTCCCTAAGCTCGGTTATCTTCGACTTCTCAGCCGGCGCCTGGGTCTCAAGCGACGCGACCGATCCTAGCCGCCCGAGCATCCTGAGCCCGGTCACCGCGCCTGCAGCCAGGGCAAATTCTCGCAGCCCAAATGCTTGCCTCTCCTGCGCCAGGCGTTCTCGCTCGGCCGCCGCTGCCAAGACCCCCCGCTGAGCGTCCGCGGCGTTGGTCTCCGCGATGATCTCGGCCTGTTCCCTCGCCCGAACGTTGAGAGCGACCAAAAGGGACGCCGTTATCTGGCGGGCCTCCTCGTCTGTCATGGCGACGTCCGGCGGCAACTGGCCTCGGATACGATTTTTGAACTTGTCCGACACCAGCTGGTAATGAGCTTCTAGGATTGGGACGCCTTCTGTGACGGTGATCCCTCTCACGTCAGGCAAAGTGCTCGTCGCGGCGAGCGAGGAGACGACCGATCTCGTCACCTTGCGGTTCAGTCCCGCCCATTTTGTCTTGAGTTGAGACTCGAGGACTATCTTATCGCGAAGGTCGCGCGCGGCCTCGCGGCGGTTGATCGCCGCCACGGCCTATTCACCATCCTCGTCGTCCGGAATCAGGGTTGGGTCGTTGTCATCAGTGAACACATCAGAGCCGGCGGGAATCTGCGAAGCGTCCTTGTAGATCACGTCCCCTCCTTCCATGGGTTCGCGGCCTAGCAAGGCGCGCATCTCATTATCGGTCTCCACTCGGAGACGCGATCGCTTGAGAAGCTCATCGTTGCGCCTGGTGACCAAGGCCGACACGTCGTCGTGGTTGACCAGTAGCGTCGAGCGATTGGGATCGAGGTCAAACCGAGGAAACAGGAAATCTGCGAGGCCTCCCAGTATCCTGCGCGACAAGGGAAGAACAGCGTCATCATAGAGGGCTGTCTTCGCCGCCAGGTAGTTGTTGAGGGTTTGGCGACTGGCGGTGACGAGCGGCAATGGAACCCGGTACACCATCGCCACGGAGTTCTGGGCGATCTCGTGTAGGTTGCCGAAGTCCATGTCTTTTGGATTGACGCCCACGTCTTTGATCGTCATTCCAGGACCAGACGTGACTCCAATCTCACCTGCCTTACCGGCACCGCCGTACTGCGCACGGACCCGTTCCTTCAACTTCTCGAACTCAGACTCGTCCAAGTCCTCGTCAAAATGAAACACGAGCGACACGCGACCACCACGTTCTAGAATCTGGACGTTGTGCTCGGTTCCAAGGATGTGTGATCGTGCCTCGCGAGAGGCGGCGAGCAAGGGTGATTGTCCTCGCAAAAGAGAGTTGTCGCGGGTCGAGTATGACCTGATAACACTGAGTTCTCGAAGCGGGCCGTCGAAGTACCTGACATCGGTTCCGCGTTCTTCTGCGACGTAGTTGCCCGTGAGGGTATTCCCAGAAATGAACCACTGGGTGGGCGCGTCTGAGTTCCCTCCGCGCGTGGGGGTCATGGACTTCGGGCTGATGGGCATTAACTCAAGAGGAGGTCTATCGACGGTCCCAAGCGCGACCATGGCGCACTCCCCAGTGACCAAGTAGTTCTTGGCCATGGTGTCTAGCAAGAGCTCCGTGGTGAACCATGGCGAGGGTTTCTTCAAAAAATCTAGGACTGGGTGCTGTTTCACGAGTTTCCCGTCGATTGACAGTGACGGGGTGACGACGCTGAACGCCTCCGCGATCATGTTGACCGGAACCGTGACCGCGCTCGACTGCTCGTACAAATGCAAGGCAGACGAAGGGCTCGCGGCACTGCTCTCGCCGAAAATAAGAAACTTGCCGAGCGCGTCCGTGGTGCCCATGGTCATGCTCTTGTACTCGACCTTAGGTTCCACTCGTTGTTCTCGCTTCCTAAGCCACCTCATCCGATGAAATACCTCGACTTCTTCCTGCCGACCATGAGATACGTGAGACCATGGACGAGCGCGTCTAGCCGGTTCGGGCTCTCAGTGATCTCGTCGAAGTCTGTTTCAGTAAGCTCCGCCTCAAGCTCAGCATAGTCTCCGACGTGGCATACGTGGTCCTGCTCGTAGAGCATGCTGACCGGCTCCGCCCGCGCCATCTTACCCACCGAGGAATGGACGAGCTCGACCTTGATGAATGGGTCGATGTTGTGGATCGCGTCGGCGACCAAGTCGCCGCCTTGGTTCTTTTCCGCGACGATGCAGTTGGCCTCGTAAGCATGATACGCCCCCACCGCCCGCTGAGCCCATTTACGCGTGCTCATTTTGCCGGACAAGTCGCCGCGGACCACTCCCATACGCTCTACGTCGATCGAGCAGGGAATGATGCCGCACTCGTCAGACTCGGGGTTGTTGGTGACAGACGGGTCCACGGCGATCACGGTCTTCCTAAACTCCCCAGGTTCTCGTAACCTAGCCTTGACGATCATCTCGTCAGTCCAAAGGGCGCCCTCGACGTCCGCAAGGTACTTTCCCTCGAAAAACCGCTGGCGCTGTCTCTTGGGAAGTGATTCTAGCGCGCGTATGTATTCCGGCGAGAGGTTTTCCATGTTGTGCCCGGGGTTGACCTGAAGGTGCGCGACTTGGAGGTCATGAGGTGTCTTGTCGGGCAATGTCTTCTCCATGAAGAGAAGATTCGTCCAATGTTTCTTGCCAGGTGGATTACAGTCATAGTAAAAACGCTGCTCTAAGCCTGCGTTCTCCGCGAGCCGAGTCCACAACAAAGTGACCGCCTCGAACGGGATTTGGCTGCATTCGTTGGCGTAAATCGTGCTATACTCGTTCCCGAGTATCTTCTCAACACGCTCTTTGTCATCTGTCCCACCAAGCCAGATCTGGGATTCCCCGCCGTCAGAACTCGCCACCGTCCAATAACCGTCAGACTTGTTTTCTCTGGCGACGACTCCTGGAAAGCAGTTGGCAAGGACCCACGGAATAGTCTCGTGACCGAGGGAGATGCGGGCGTGGTTGTAGCGGTAACGCACGATGAGGTGCTTGGACGCCCGCTTGAGCGCGCGCAAAAAAATGTTGCGAACTGTGATGACCGTCTTGCCCGACCGCGCTCCCCCGTAAAGCATCCCATGCCGGTTGTGGTTCAGCACGTCGAGTGCCTCGACTTGACGATCGGTCTTGGCGAAATCGCCCATGAACTAGGCTTCTACGTCTTGGTCGTCGAACTTCAGAGTGATGGCCCCTTGGGCTCCTATGTCAACCTTGTCTTTCCAGTCCTGGAGATTCTTGAGAGTCATGATGGTCACTTGCGGGTTGAGGGCGCCGAGGGTCCCCTGCTCTACCAAGAACGCCTCTTGAATTGCCTTAGCCCGATGCACAGCCTCAGAAAACCTGGGGTGCTTCTGGCGCCAAGCCCAGAGACACTCGCGACTGACACCAATCTTCACGGCGTAGCCAGCAAGGGTGGGGGCTCGGACAGGCTGGGTCACAAACTTCAAGTCACCTCGCTCGGTCGTATTTCTTGTGGGGTTAGAAATCTGATCGTACTGGTCCTGGAAATACTTGACGATGTCGTTCGGATGAAAGTCGTCGTCGTAGATCAGATCAGGAACGAAGTCAGATTCTCCACGCAAGATCCACCGCGCCCGCCAACGTTCTTTGCGACCCCGGTCCCTCAAGGGCTTCTTGGCCCTTTTCCTCTTCCGCTTCACTGCCATGCCCCGTATCATAGCTCGCCCAAGCTCGCGTCTAGGGCCACCAGACGCCGGCGTAGAATTATTTTGCGCCGACGCCAAAAAAAGGTACACTTTTTGTGTTGTTGTGCCGATAAGCATAGTACAATGTCCAAGTCAACAACAACGGGAGATCATCATGACAGAGCGACGCCAGCTAGAGATCGAACATGAAGCCGCGCAGCGAGAAGTAATGGCCCTCTCGGGCGAATGTGGCGACTTGGAAGAAGCTGTCGACGCGAAGCGCCATGAGCTCCACCTCGCGGACGACAAACTCGAGAAACTGGAAATCAGGCTCAACACGATGGAAGAAGTCGGGGGCCGTCGCCTAGCCCTTGGATACGCCGATTCCGGCCACCGTTAACAGCGACCAAGGAGATCGTCATGACGAATTGCCAATCAAAAGGCTGCAAAGCTGAAGCCACCGAGGCGTCAGGCTACTGCTTCGCGTGCGCGGAAGAATTTGCCTGCTTGCTCGCTGACGCGGGATTCAGTCAGCCCGAGATTTCGCGCGCTGCCTGGGGACGAAAAGGAGAGACAGCATGACGCTTCATCTCAAGAACGACAACGGCGAGCAAATTTTGTTCGTCTTCGATGTGGACAAACTGACGCCTGAAGAAATTCACATCGAGATCTCCACGGCCATCGAAAAAGAGAGGGAAAGGGAAAAGGAGAAAATCTGATGCATCCCCTAAAAATCAGACACATCAAGAAGCGAGTCCCCGCCAGGGTAGCCAGCGAGGAGACGGCGCTGTGTGGCGCTCTGGCCGGCGAGAAGGCGTGGCGCATGCAGGACGCACGCGACATGTACCGGCTAGTCGTTGAGTGTGACGTACCCGCCAATAGCCACAACAAGACATGGAAATTCTGCCCTGATTGCGTGGAGAAACTCTGGCCGGCCCCGACGTCACCACGGAGCGCGATAACCAGGGATGCCCTGAACTAGCACATATACTACATATGATCTTTCCTTAGATCGCGAATGCGGAGACCGAGACGCGAGATCTTGGTCTTCCCGGAGGGCGTCTATGGCCGCTAGACACACGCGTAGAATTATTTTCATCTACGTCAAAATAAAAGTACATTTTTTGTACCGTTGTGCCGATAAGCGTAGTACAATGTCCAAGTCAACAACAACGGAGACCATGATGAAACTCAGCGCACGATTCGAAATTCGAAGAAACGGCAAAATGAATTCGGCACGATTCACAAAAGAAGCAGCCAACAGAATCGCCCGGGCCCTACGTGCCCAAGGCACGCCCTGCCAAGTGATCGAGCATTAAAGGAGAGTAACTAGCTCAAAAGCCCCCGGCTTCGCTCGAGAGGATCGGGAGTCCTCGGCAATGCGAGGTATTGGCAAACCTCCTCGTACGCCTTCTCCGCGCCCTCGTCCGCGATCATGACCGCGTAGCCACGAGCCAACAATCTTTTCATCACTCCTGCCTGCTTGGAGCTCACGGAGCCACCAATCGTGCGCTTCATCTCGACGTACAAGCCATGGTATTCTCCGCGCGGCTCAGCGAAGACGAGGTCAGGGACGCCCGCGAGGACCCCCTCCGCCTTCAACCGGGTAGCGTCCCATCCAGTCCGTCCCCCGCCATTGGGCACCGCGTACACGAGGACATTAGGGTGGAACGCCCGTATGCGTCCCACGAGGATGACTTGTTCCTGATGCTCAGATCTAGGTTTTGCCATCGCTAAATTCAGAGACGGTCGCCTGGCTTACCACAGACCTAGAATTTGCATGATCCAGGTGTAGGCGTAAGCCGCACCCACGACCATCAACGAACCAATCCATAAAATCGTTTCAGGCATTTTCACGATCCTCCTTGTTAGTAATTCTCTGAGGCCTCGCACCCACCGTCGTCAACGAAACGGCGATAGATCTTTCCGTAGGCCAGTCCCCACTCGTCATCGTGTCCTCCGTGTTCCGTGCGCCTCCCCTCAATCACATCATGTCGCATCGTGACCGCGTGCGCCCATTCGTGAAGGAGGGAGTCGACCACGAACGCGCGTTGGGTGCCTGGGCGAACCGCGACCCGGATCACAATCTTCCGACCCTCGCGATAGTTCTCCCCCGCGTCGCCTTGTTTTTTCTCGATTGGTGTCGAGCCCGGCAGCGCTGCGATCTTCTTAACACAGCGAAGTGTCACTGGGTATGGCGTCGGGAAGGTGACAGCGAGCCAGCGCGCGATCTGGTGAAGTCGGTCCTTGTTTGACCGTGCTTGACTCATCCCTTCACACAGATCAGTGCGCGAAGCGTATGCCTGACGCGAACAAGATCCTTCTGAGCGGCCATCACAGCGTCGATTGGCTTGTAAGCCCCAGGAGTCTCATCAAGCACGCCCTCATCCTTACGGCACTCAATGCCCTCGGTGGCCTTGACATGGTCCTCGACGGTGAAGGTCTTCTTCGCCTGTGTCCGCGACATCCGACGGCCCGCGCCGTGACTGCATGAGTGGAAGCTGTCTCTGTTGCCGAGGCCCTCCACGATGTAGCTGGCTGTACCCATCGAGCCGGGGATGATGCCAAGATCTCCGATGCGTGCGCGCACCGCGCCCTTGCGAGTCACAAAGATGTTCTTCCCGAAATGGTGTTCCTTCGCCACGTAGTTGTGGTGGCAGTCCACCGCCGTCTCGGCTTCTTCTCGTGTAAGCTCAAAATGGCCGTGGAGGCCCTGGTAAAGAGCCTCGACCGTCAACCCAAGCATGATCTGGCGATTCACCGACGCGTAGTTCTGCGCCCAGCCCACGGCCTCGACGTAATCGTCATGGTATTCAGTTCCCTCTGGCAAGAATGAGAGGTTCGCGTCTGGAAGAGAAACGTGCCAGCGCTCACACTCTCGCTTGGCGAGGTTAATAAAGTGAGTCCCTACGCGATTTCCAATGCCACGAGACCCCGAGTGAAGCATGACCCACACGCGGTCGGCTTCGTCGCCACAGATCTCGATGAAGTGGTTGCCAGAGCCGAGGGTGCCGAGGTGACGAACTGGGTCGCCCCACTTCCCAATGCGTGGGTGCTTGGAGATAATCCGATCGAACTCAGCGCCCAAGCACGCCCACTCAGGAAACACGCAATCCGGGGGATCGCTCCACGCGCCTCGGTCGAGCTTGCCGCCATTGTCCGTGCGCCCATGCGGCACCGCTGCCTCGATCGTCCCACGGATTTCTTTGCGGTACTTGTAGACAGCATCGAGGCTGACACCTGGAAGATGCTGAGCGATCATCCCACACCCAATGTCGACGCCAACCGCGGCCGGCACGATCGCGCCCATCGTCGGGAGGACGCTGCCCACCGTGGCGCCCATGCCCCAGTGGCAATCCGGCATGACCGCGAGGTGCTTGTAGATGAACGGCAGCGACGCCATGTTCTTCAACTGTTGCTCAGCCTTAGCCTCCAACTCCACGCCGTCCACCCAGGCCTTGATCGGAACTCGTTCGCTCGTGATGACCCTCATTTCTTACCTCCCTCAAAAAACTGGCCTAAAGTCCTCGCAAGACTCGCACTCACCGGACTTGGACAGCGCCGCGTCACAGCAAGAACAGATCTTGATCGCGTCTATCCGAGTCCTAATGTCTCTCGCGAGTTCCCGGTCCTCGGCGAAGATCGAGTACACGTTCAGAGCGCGCCTCGCTGCGGGGTCTTTGAAACTCAAGACGATTTTATCGGGCGCCAGGTCAGGGAACTTGTCTGACTGGAATCGGCCTTCGCTGTCGATGTGGTGGCCCATTTACTCGAACTTCGCCTCCAGCCTAGGGCGCATTATATCGAGCGACCGTTTCAAAATCTGGCAAACCCGGCTTCCAGTCAAGCCCAGATCTTCGGCAATCTCGTCCTGGGTTTGTCCAAGTTCGTAATACCCACGCACCACTAATTTTTGATTCGGAGACAACGAAAAGAGCATCGACTCAGGAATCGTACTGTCTTCCAGAGTCCAGTCTGTCATCATAGAGACCACATCGATCATGTGGCTGCTAAGCTCAAGATGTCTCCTACTGGCCATGGGCGGCAGGATGTACTCACCGTCGGTGCGGCGCCTTCCGGTAACACGGCGCCTCTCATCCTTCGCCGCGCCCCACGCCCTTTTGCAAACGTACGCGGGGGACCTGGGATCAGTGATGTCCACGCGTGTAGCAGCGGAGCACGCCCCCTCGTAAGCCGCGGACTGAATCTCGTCGGGTTCGCCGCGATAACCACCCTTCGCCCAGACCTTGGACGCGATGCGGTTAATATGTGGCACGAGTTTCTCGACAAGTCGGCGTTGAGAATCATTCAACTGGATTCTCTCTTTCTCTCCGCGACGAGAGCTCGTTTTATCTGGAAGTCGTTGAGCGTGCATCGATGTGGTGGCCCATTTCTTATCGTTCTACACTCCCGCCAGGCAGTTGCTCCTGACCGAACGATTCGATGAATAATGCGAAGTCGGGGAAACCGACAGTCCCGTTGCCATCCGCGTCGCCGAGTGGGTTACTCGTTCCAAACAGCGAAACAAACATCCCGAAGTCAGGGAAGCCAACGACGCCGCTTCCGTCGAAATCAAAGTCATGTACTAGCTGGAAAACACCCGGGTCACTCCATGGGCCAAAGACGCTGCTTCCATCGAAGCCACGCACTGCAAACTCCACAACTTCGTATTTATTGTCGAGACAGAGTTGGTATGTGTTCTCCGGCACGTCGAGGTCGAAAACATAGTCGGAGCTGAACATCACGTTTGTGGCTGCTTGGTATCCGTCCACCATACCAGAGGCGGGCGTCCAGGTCGTCAGTACGCAGACGAGCCAGATCAGTGTCACGGTCACTCGTCCCCCGTCTCGCCTCCTGTTGGGACAATACACTGACGTCGACGAGACCAACTTCCAATGACCGTGCTTCTCTCTCATCAGTCTACCAAGCTTCGTGAAATGAAATACTCGTATGGACTGTTGGCGTGGCTCGCTCCGCCAAGCGAGATGTAGCTCACCACGGAATCGGGCCAAGCCTTGCCACCGCTGAAATCGTTATACGAGCCGATCGGTGGATCAAATATTCCACAGACGTCGTACACTAGCTTGGGTTTGTATCTCGACACGAAGTTTAGGAATTCCTCTTTCGATACGCTTCTCCATTTCTCCGTTGCCATGGTCGTTTCACACATCAGTCGAGCAAGCTCCCGCAGTTGGCGATCGCGATCCAGGTCGTTGCGTGGCACGGGAGGGGCATGCAATGGCAACCGAGGTCTTCGCCCCCGAGTTCTTCCTGAACCCTTTCCCTGTACTCAGGAACTCGCCACGCCTCGACGACCTGGCGGCGGTGAGCGCGGATCGCCTCGGCACGACGCTCATCGTCGTTGGGCGTGCAGCGATGCACGTTGCCCCACTCAGTGGTGCGGTCGACGAGCTTGTACGTGCTCGACACGGCGTGACGAACATTGATGACGCGGGGCTTTGCAGTCATCTCTTCCCTTTCATGGTCAGGAGTACGGGACTCGAACCCGTTTCTCCGGGGCCACAACCCAACGGTTTACCATGTTGAACCTAACTCCTGTTTGAGCCCCGCCCCAATAAGTCAAGCATACGAAGTTCCTCGTCTCGAGTTTTCGCCATACGTAGCCGCCGCACCCATGATGCGCGCAACCTCCTCACTGCTATCGTGCGCAGCCTTCGCACCCGGACAATGAACCACGGGAGATGGGTACTGGGAATAGGGGTGCTCATGCGCAGCCACCATACACGAGTTCTGCTCGAACGGTCGGGACGACCGACCATGACCGCCGCGCGGCAGCCCACGCCGTCCAACATCCGCCAGACGGAACATGGGGAGGGACGCCGCCACGCGACGGCCGGTCACAATGATGACAACTCTTAGGACCATTGTACATTTTATGCGCGTGCTGAGGACTTCGATCAACAGTAACGCACAGGACGTGGTCAGATCCTCTGGCGATCTTCAAGTTGCGATCGCGAAACCCACTCTTGCCCGGCCAACAGAGTTGCGTAGGCTCGTGTGTGATGAGTTCTAGGCCGAGCTCCCTCGCCGCGTCCTCGGCCCAGATGTCCACGCCCCCTAGGTGACAGCGGCCGCTTACCACAGTCGTCGCCCCGTGCGCGACGATGGCCTCCTCAATATACTTCCTAGCCATCGCCTCGGTAGCGTCGGTGAACATGGCGGCCCCGTTTCCCACGATTCCGAGCCTCATTCGTTGTCAACAGCCTCCACTATTTCTATGAGTTGGATGACCCACGCCGGCATAGGTTCAACGTCTTCTTCTTCCTGTGGCCAGGCCGCAACGGCAGCTACGGTGCACAAGACCAAAAGTAGAAAAAAATTACGCATGTTGTCCTTAGCTTCTCTGGTCATGACGGCTCCTCTGTCTCGTCATCCATGATGCAAAGAGGGCAGCCCGCTATCATGCCGCCGCACTTCTTTATTTCGTGAAGCCCACGAAGCTCATCAAAACTTTCTTCCAAATCTCTCATGTCGTCAGCGGCGTCACCCATGTGTACTAAAATCCTAGCATGTGTTCAGGATAATGGCTCCGAATAGTGGCGTCAAAGTAAATAGGTATCTGATGTGTCGTCTTCGAGCCGTTCTCAGTGATTGGAGCGAGGGCGCATGAGCACATGGGCCCAGACAAGAGCAGGCAACGGCAAATCCATCCGTCAGCGGGCTTGAGAATCAAGACTCGGAAACCTCTTACCATGCCGTAGCCCGCCGGTGCTGGGCTCATGGGCTCGGAACAAGCGGAGAGCGTCACCTCTGGAATCGAGGGCTCGGGACAGGCAGAGGATGTCGGTGCCGAGGCCAGGGACCCGGAACAAGAGGGAGCCTTGATAGACACCATCAAGAGTAAAAGCGTGAGAAGCGTGAGTGGAATAACAAGCGAATTCACGGTCATCATGACACCTCCTTACTGATCGAAAGACAAATCATCCCTTTCTGCATGCATCTGGAACCCGGACGCAATCATGGCCCTCGCTATTGTGTCTGCGTTCTTGACGATCCTGAGGGCCTGATCATCCGTTAGTTCATGGTCTCCCATCACAAGCCCTTGAGTCAACTGCAAAATCAAGGCGGTACGCATGTTGGCCTCAGCTTCCTTAGTCACACTAACCTTTTCCCTTAACTTAGTAAATTCTTTTTCTTATTCTGGATCTCCATCCGTTCACGGATCTCAGAACTCTGCCTCAACAAGTCGAACATGCGGAGCTCCTCGTCACGAGCCCTGTGCGCGCGCTTTTCAGCCCGCCCCACCTCGCGCTCGATCTTCACGATCTCCTCCCCGAGATCCTCCGCCGTGGCCCTGTCAGCGCCCTCGATCCTGTCAGCCCAGTTCTTCGCGGCGAGCTCATAGGCACGGTCACCGCTCACGCGCTTGGCCTCGCGCTGGTTGACTTGATGACGAAGGGACGCCTAACCCCAGCGCTAAACGCCTCCGCGGCCAAGAGAGCCTGATGAACACGTCTTTGAGGATCGCCAGTGGGGCGAGACGCATGCATAGCGCCTAGGGCGACGCTCCCACCACAGCCGACCGCGTCAAAGTTGTACCAGCACTCGGCGACTTGAAAGTCATCCTCGACTCGGAATAGTTGCCCTCGAACCCCGATCAAGAAAGTACCACCTTTCTCAACCTCGTGTTCTTTCTTTCGGTAGCCACCGTTTGCCAAGAGCTGCCTCACTTTCTTGACAAAGTCTTCGACCATCCAACGGAAAAGAAGTTTGGAATCATCGGGCGGCATCACCTCGTCGAGTCCGAACTGAAGCAGCTGCCCCATGCGAAACGAACTAGTGAATCCTAGGACGAGCTGATCTCGCTGTCGCCCCACGTTGAACACCTTCTCGTCCGCACGGATCATAAGGTCCATGCCCGCAACACCGGCTGAATCACCACCCATCCACACACGACCATTGACCGCGAGTCCCACAATGCACGTCATATCCCGTTGCCTCCATTTCTCATCTTCTCTTGGGCACCAGTGCTGACCCGCTCCTCCACCTCAGACTTGGAGATCATCTCACTGACTTGGCGCTCGACGAACTTCATGGACAGGCCCGAGCTCCTACACATAGCTCGCAAAAATAGTATTTCCTTGGCCAGGCGGCGCATGGCGTCGAGCTGCGCCTGCCCGAGAGAATGGGAACCCAACGCTCCTTGGATCAAGGAGTCGATTGTGTCCTTCTCGCCTTCGAAGTCTAGAGGAATGTCCTCGGTGGGCGTTGAAGTGATGTCCCTGACGCACCTTGCCAGGTCACGCAGGGCAGTCCACATAAATTCTTGAGCTCTTTCCCCTGCTATCGGCTCAATATGGGTTTGCTCGCCCGTGTACTCGACGACCCTCTCCAATGACTCCACGATCTCGTTGATCTCGATTCGACTCATTTCGCATCCTCCAGGACGGCGTCGATGTCGCGTTGGCGGTAGTCGGTCTGGTCGTTGTCACGCACTCCGGCGCAGGAGTTTTGGCAGGCGAACGAAAACCCTGCGTCCCACACCTCCGGCAACACCATTCGCAGCCGCTCGATCTCTGCTTCATTCTTGGCTTCCTGCTCTCCGTTGATAAGAGCACGCACACGGTATTCTAGCCGCTCGATTTCGTCGGCAGCCACGGAACAAAGGTCGTTCCAGATGTGCATTGTCGCCACGTCCAGGCCTCGTTCAAGTTCTATTGAGCAGGGTTCGTCGCGCAATCGCCGAATCAAATTAACCTCGCTCATTCCTCGTCCTCCCACTCCACTACTTGGCCAGCGAGGTTAGCCTCGTGAGTCTCATGCTTTCCTGTTAGCTGACACGAAGTCGTGGACTGATGCCCAGGACCATGGTGGATCACTGCTTCGCAGAGCTTCCCTCTTAGCTCCCCGATGACGCGCACCGCTTTTTCAGTGGATCCAAGAAGATTGTTGATCTCGATTCTTTGGTTCCTGATCTTACTCACTAGCTCTTCACGCGAGCAAGTCTCCAGGTCGATGTCGTGTGCGCTCATCCCTCGTCCCCCTGCGTCTTTATCTCTGTGCAACAGATAACCTTTGGCGATGACGGCGAGCCCCAGAAACTGGCCCGCCGTCAAGCTTCGCGCTTGCAACCGGTTAGCAGCCCTTGCCCTTGCCCCCGCAGCCTTCTGGCTCGATGCAGATGAAGTCACCCTGCACACGTTCGCAGACATTGGTCCCGCAGCAGTTGCTGCTGAAAACGCAGGGATCATCGAGTTCCGCGCACACGATAGTGAGCGTGTCGTCGATTGGAGTGTAGGGGATCGAGTCGGGCGGAACCGGAGGGACTGGACCTGCCAGATCAATGGGCCCGGTGCCGTCGCCATCTGTGATGGAGAGCTCGTATACGCCAGCCAAATTCGCCTGTATCTCAAACGTCATGAGAGCCGTATCAGCCAGAATGACGTCCTCAGTACCTGTCGCAGAGGCCGTGAGCACCGTTTTGCTTGGGTTATCGATGTTGAAGGTGAAGTTGCTCAAAACCGAGCTGGACACGTCGGTGACCCAGATACCAGCAGTGTCCCAGTTGAACGTGATGTCGGTGGAGCCGACTGTGATTTCCTCATCCGTGATGATGGTCACGATGATGCCGGTCTCTCCGGCGAAGATCGGGTCCGCGGTATCGACCGAAACCGAGAGTTCCAGAGCCGAGGCAATGGGGGCCCACGCTCCGACTTGAAACGCGAACGCCATGATGGCGATCATGAGCAGCTTAATTTGGTTCTGCATTTCTGTTTTCTCCTGTTGGATTGGTGCTGGGTTGATGTTGCACTGATGCTACCTCTTCCTCTTCTTCTTCTTTCTTAGTCCCCGACGTTTCAGCCATCACTTACCTCGCTGGACTTGGGGGATTGTCGGATGGCGGCTTGCCAGCGTAGTTGATGAACCTTCACATCTTCTTCGCAACCGATATTGATCTCAGCCGCACAGGAAGGACACTCTACCGACCACGGATTAATATCCGCGCACCTAGCCCGTTCCCGATCTTCTATCATGCGCCGAACAATCTTTGGGTCATCCACGAGACCGATGCTCCACCGCTCCCGCTCAGCCTCGACGGCGGCGCGGTGATTCCAGTGGTCGATGACATCAGTAGAATCTTTGATCGGGAATCGAATTGGGCCAGAAGCCAAACATCGCGTGCAGCAGACGGCCTCGCCACCGTCATTTTCCCCTCCGGTAAATTGAACATACTCGGCTTCGTGCCCGCAGAACGGACAATTCTCGATTCTCTCTTCCGCCGTCTCAGCCATCGCTTACCTCGGGGGTTCGAGGGTGGGGCTCATGTGCCACGCTCTCGTTCCGGGTATCGGGTGCTGATCCCCTCACTAACAGCCTTCACCTTTGCAATCTGGTGCGGCGGGTAATGCACAAGCTCACCGTCCCGTGTGGAGCGATACCCACTCTCAATGATTGCATCGGTGTGTTCGCGGGCCTTGTCCAGCACGTCGTCGGCTTCGATGTCGTACTCAAAGACTCGCCCGCTGAGTAGATACACATGCACGGTTACTTTCATCTCTCACTCCTCCTTCTAATCCATTTCCTGACCTCTCGCCGGCAGACTCCGCAGATGAACGCTATCCTTTTGGGATGCAGGACGAGGGCGTGGAGCAGCGTGATCGCCGGCCTCATCATCAATCCGTTTTCTGCTTGATACCGACAAAGATGATCACAAACATTCCCCAGATCGCGGTACCGACTCCCCACCCCCAGCTCTTGTCCAAGCCGATGGCGAGTGCGAACGGCGTCGCCCCCGCGACGATCCCAATGATTCGCTCTAGGGCGCTCATCTTTTGTTCCTCACTGGCAAATAGCGAACATTGTCCGGAACAAGTTCAGGCTCGAATTCAGGTTCGGATGAGAAGTCGAAGGTGAGCACCGCGATGAGCTCTCGCAGGCAATCCGATTGCGCCTTTACCTTGGCCAAGGTAGCTTCGTTTCGTCCGTCGTACTCGTTCAATCGACCGAGGCGTTTGTCAATGCGGTCGAAAACTTTGCCGAGAACTTCTTCAGTCACGACTTCTTTGAATTCGCAGTTGGTGGAAAACTCATTCCAAATCCCGACAGAGACCTCGTCAGCTCGGTCGCAAGTGAGTCTCGGACTAGACGCTTTGCAATTTAGGCATTCCACCCACGCCAGTTCATGGATTGTGATCAGTCTGGCATCTCGTTTGCAGTACATACATGGTTTGAGTTGGTCGCTCACCATGACCTCCGTCTTCCCTTGGGCGGGTCTTCTGGCTCGCACCCCTCCGCTGGACCACACCGACCTGCGTGCCCAAAGTCCAGGTGACACCTGAATACTCGAGCCACGCCTTCTGTAAACGTACCGCCGCACTGTGCAGGCTTGCTTGAAAAGACGGGTTCCTGAACGATCTTGTCGCTGGGTCCGAGGTCCACGCCAAGCCTGGCGAGATTTTTCTCGTACGGGTTGGAGGGGTCTGGCCTGCCAATGACGAGTTCAGCGAGCGGGGTGAGGTCTTGATCGGACTCGTCTTCGACGGGAAGCGGGACGGTGCGTGGGATGAGGGCCTCATCTATTCTTTGTTCGACGGGAGTTTCGTCAAGCACAACAAGGACCCCAGGAGCAGGGCGTTCGATTGCGGGACCATCCACGTCCACGTCGACGTCCCAGCAGAACGTGCAACCGCCGTCGTCATGCATCCGGAAAGCCGCGGTCGGCGGGATGTCCTCGTCGAGAGCGTTCGACAAGGCAGCTCTCGTGTCGTTAGCGTCAAAGTCGACGCGAAACGACTCTCGCCTGGTGACTGTTCGCTTGTAGGCTACTGGCTGGTCACTCATTATTTCTCCTCCTGCTTTTTTGGCTCGCGATTACTTAGCCAGATTAAGAAGAACATGAACGCTCCAGCAACTATGGCACACAAAATATCTTTTAGCGGCTCGCTCATTATCACCCCCAACCACAAACTAGTGGAATGAAAAATGATGCTGGGATTAAAATTATGATGGCCGACCACACAAAAAATTCTCGCCATCTCATTGGAAAGCTCCTCCTTTAGAAAGTACACACCCAGACTCAAGAGTACACCGTCTAGCTCACAATAATTCCAAGGGTGGGCGTCGGTCGGACAAGGGAAATGCAAGGGCCCCGAAGAAGTTCACCTCCGGGGCCCTGCGGGTGTTACTCGTGACGTGAATCGTTCGGGTGCTTCTTGGTGTGACGCGCGGCGCGGCGCTTCTTGTTCTTCTCCCGCCGCCCCTCCGTCTTGTAGCGGTTGCACGTTTCGCGGTTCCGGCCTGCCTTGTGGCAGTCCTTCTTTTTCGGTGCGGACTTGGCCATGATGATCTCCTCTTAGAACTAGCTAAGGCTTGTCATCGTGGCCTCCTTTGCTGAATTCTCGCATGTGGGCATCGTAGCTTAGATCCGGTCGATGGTCTTGCCCGTATCGGACATGAGGAAAGTGCTGCGGTAAGGCACGATCCAGATCTTGTCTTCGGATCCACGCTGCTGCACCCTGAGCACGTCCCCTGTTTCCTCGTCCCAAAATTCTGCAAGTTGAATGCCCGCTGCCATATCATCCCCACAGGTTTCGATCGCCACATCGACGATGGCCTTCTCCTTCTCACGGCGGATCTTTTTGGCGAGTTCACAAGTCCCTACATATTCCGCTCGGTACTCGTCCGGGGTGTCGAAGACGGACAGTTTCTCTACCGAACGGACGTCCGGAAGCCATCGGGTTCTGCTTTGCGTACAGATCTTTAATGTCGCCATATTGTTTCTCCCTTTCTGTCTGGTTGTCTATCGGTCTAGGAAAGACTGTAGCCCAGATCCGATCGGTAGCGCTAGGTGAATCCGGTGTTACCGGGGCGCCCCCGGGTGTTGCCTGCTATGTGTCAGCTAGGCTCTTACTGATTCCTGTGAGAAAATTGTGTGCCAGGCAAGGAACCGCCGGGCCCAGGGGAATGAGGGTGAAGCCCCCTACGTCTAGGGCGCGCGCGCGGGAGTGATGCACTTTCTCGAAGGCCTGGCACTACCTCGTGTCGACACCGTGCCGTTACGACCGAGCGAGCTGACACACACCTTCAACATCAGCATCACTCGTTAGTGTCAACACACATTAGTACAAAATACGTTGGTC
>SDBT01003004.1_pt1 | contig 29344 bp, 23 predicted proteins | sample 2277101 | NCBI WGS metagenome assembly SDBT01 (sample SAMN10404973, study PRJNA504765) | marine sediment metagenome | isolation source: marine sediment core GS10_PC15, 103 cmbsf | place: Arctic Ocean: Southern Knipovich Ridge | collected 2010
ATAAACCCGCTCCCAAAATTATTGCGGTAATCGACATCGGTTCGAGCGCCATCCGGCTGCTGATCGCTGAACTCAGGGGGAAGGGCTGGAAAATCCTCGAAAACGCCGAGCGCCCGGTAGCGCTGGGCGAGGACGTGTTCGTCAGCGGGCGGATCAGCCGCAAGACCCTGATGCAGGCGCTCCAGATTCTGCATTCCTGCCGCGAACTGATGGCCCCCTACCCCGTAAGCAATGTGATTGCCATCGCCACCAGCGCCTTGCGCGAGGCCCGCAACCGCGACACCTTCGTTGACCGCGTATTCCTCCGCACCGGCATCAAGGTCCGCGTGATCGAGGGCATCGAGGCCAACCGGCTGACTTATATGGCCGTCCAGAAGGCTCTGCGCCAGGCCAAACCGGCCCTCAGCCGCAGCAACGCGATCATCATGGAGGTCGGCGCCGGCAGCACGGAGGTGATGCTGCTCAGCCGCGGCCAAATGGTCGCCGCCCATACCTTGCCGCTCGGCACTATCCGCCTCGAACAGCAGCTTAGGCCGAGCATTGCCGCCGGCGCCATGTTCCGCGGGTTGCTGCGCGAGCATATCCGCAGCACTCTCGATGTCGTGGGGTCCGAGCTACCGCTCAAACGCATCTCGCAGTTTATCGCCGTCGGCGGCAGCGCCCGGCTGGCGGCCGGCAAGGTCGGCAGCGCCCAGGAGACGGCGCACACCACCATCGCCAAAGAAAGCCTGACCGCTTTCATTCGCAAGTTGGAACGCCTCAGCCTGGACGACATCGTCAGCGAATTGAATATCACTTATGCCGAGGCCGAACCGCTGGTGACGGCACTCTTGGTCTACTGGCTGTTTTTCGAGGCGACCTCGGCCAGCAAGATTCTCGTGCCGGCAGTCAGCATTCGCGAGGGTCTGCTGCTGGATTTTGCCGCGGGCGCCGACGCGCTCGAAGGTGAGTTCCGGCAACAGATTATCGCCTCGGGCATGAGCCTGGCCCGCAAGTACGCCATTGACGAGGCGCATGCGCAGCAAGTGACCTCTCTGGCGCTGACGTTTTTCGGTGAAATGCAGCGCGACCACGGCCTGTGCCAACGTCATAAGCTGCTGCTCGAGGTGGCCGCGCTGCTGCACGACATTGGCACCTACATCAGCGCCGGTGACCATCAGAAACACGGCCGGTATATCATTGCCAATTCCGAAATTTTTGGCCTGGCCCGCGACGACCTGAGGATCATCACCAACGTGGTGGGCTATCATCGCGGGCCGCCGCCGCAGCCTTCGGACCTCAACTATGCCTCGCTCAGCCGGGATGAACGGATTGTGGTGCTGAAACTGACGGCAATCCTGCGGGTCGCAGACGCCCTGGACCGCGGCCACAACCGCCGGATTACAGACTTCAGCGTGGAACAGACCGAGGACGAGTTCATTATCCGCACCAGCAGGCAAGACGACCTGGCGCTCGAGCGCTACAGTCTGGCCAACAAGGGCGATCTTTTCGAGGAAGTCTACGGCCTGAAAGTGACGCTCCGCTGAACCCCGGGGGTACACAATGACCGCCAAAACCAGTTACATCAACCGCGAACTTTCCTGGGTGCAGTTCAACGCCCGGGTGTTGGCCGAAGCTCTGAACAAGGCCAATCCCCTCTTGGAACGGCTGAAGTTTCTGGGTATCGTCAGCTCTAACTTCGACGAGTTTTTCATGGTGCGGGTTGCCCGACTGAGGCGCGAAGTCCAAGGCGGCGATAAAATGCGCGGCCCCTCGGGCCTGCGCCCTTCGGAGGTCCTCGAAAGCCTGGCCCGGCAGGTCCGCGACACCGTCGGCGAGCAATACCGGTGTCTGAACTCGGAATTGCTGCCGCAATTGGCTAAGGCCGGTTTGAAACGGCTCAAACCCGAGGACTATGCGCCGGAGCAGGCGGACCATCTGTCCGGCATTTTCGCGCAGGAGATTTTGCCGGCTCTGACCCCGTTAGCCGTCGAGCCCGGCAAACCGCTGCTGCCGCTGACCACCAATCTGCATTTACACCTGGCTTTTCTACTCGAGCCGGCCGGGAAAGGCGCCGCGAAAGCAGCCAAGCTGGCCATCGTCCAGATCCCGCCGGGTCTGGACCGTTTCCGCTTCCTGCCCAGCAGCGGCAGTCGTGCCATCTACGTGCTGATTGAAGACGTGATCATTTCCTGCGCCGAGGAGCTGTTTCCCGGTTACCGCGTGGCTGCGCAGGCGATTTTCCGGGTGACCCGGGCCGCGGATTTGGGCGTTGACGAGGAGCGCGACGAGGATTTTCTCGAGGCCATGAAAGAAGTGCTGGTCAGCCGTGAGCACAGTCTCCCTGTGCGCCTCGAAATCAACCGCACCAGCAAAGAACTCCGCGAACGGATTATCCAGGCGCTGGACCTGGAAAGCGCCGCGGCTTACGAACTCAATGGCCCGCTTGATCTGGCCGCTTTTATGAAGCTTTGCGCCCTGCCCGGCTTCGACAAACTGTGCAACGGGGAATGGGCCCCGCAGCCGCCCGCGGATATTCCGCCGGAAAGCGAGCTTTGGGACCTGCTCAAGGAACGCGACGTGCTGCTGCATCATCCCTATGACAGCTTCGAACCCGTTATCCGGCTCTTGAACCAGGCGGCTGAGGACCCGGGAGTGTTAGCCATCAAAATGACGCTTTACCGCACCAGCGGTGAATCCGCCGTCATCCAGGCCCTGGCCCGCGCCGCCGGGAACGGCAAACAGGTTACCGTCCTGGTCGAGCTTAAGGCCCGCTTCGACGAGGACCGGAACATCGGCTGGGCGCGGCAGCTCGAAGAGGCCGGGGTAATTGTCATCTACGGCATCGCCAATCTCAAGGTCCATGCCAAGGCCCTTCTCATCGTTCGCCACGAGGCCGAGGGCATCGTTCGTTACTTACACCTGGGCACCGGCAACTACAACGAAAAGACCGCCAGACTTTACAGCGATATAGGCTTGCTTAGCACCCGCGCGGACCTGAGCTATGAGCTGGCCCTGTTCTTCAATGCCATCACCGGCTATTCAACCGCGCCCAGCCTGCAGAAGCTGGTTATGGCCCCCTTGGGCTTGCGCCCCAAGCTCATCCAGCTCATTGAACGGGAAACTGACCGCTGCGTCCACGGGGACCGCGGTCTGATTATGGCCAAAATGAACGCGCTGGTAGACCAGGACATCATTGACTTGCTTTACCGGGCTTCGGAGGCGGGCGTGGAAATCAGGCTTAACGTCCGCGGCATCTGTTGTCTGCGGCCGGGCATTGCCGGGTTGAGCGATAACATCACCGTGCTGAGCATCGTCGACCGCTATCTCGAACACGCGCGGCTCTTCTACTTCCTTAACGGTGGTTCGGAGGAGGTCTATCTGTCCAGCGCCGACTGGATGACCCGCAACTTCGACAAACGGGTCGAACTGATGTTCCCCGTCGAGGATCAGGCTCATATCCGGCGGCTTCGTAAGGCACTCGAGCTTTATTTCAGCGACAATTGCAATGCCCATGCCCTTCAGCCTGACGGCAACTATCTGCGACTGAAACCAAAGCAGGACGAACAGCCTGTCCGCAGCCAGGAGGCCTTTCACCACATGGCCAGCACCCGGACCGAAAGCCGGGCCAAAGAACAGAGCCGCGAGTTTGTCGTCCGCCGCAAACCCCCTAAGTAGCCCCCCCCGCCTTCCCCTCTCATAATCTTAATCGTGATCGTAATCGTACTCGTGATCGTAATCGCTTCCTCTTTTGATGTACCATCCCGCGATCCTTCTTGGAGTTCAGACTCCTATCCTTCAATGTGGGAGCGGTAGACGGCCCGAAGGGCCTGTGCGAGCCCCACACTGAATACTGAATACTGAACACTGAACACTGAAATGGAGGACGATTACGAGTACGATTAAGATTACGATTAAGATAGGGGCACCCACACACTCACACACTCACATACTTCCCCCATGACGGGCCAAGGTCACGTAGACTTGGGTCTTCGGGGCCAGCCGCAGCCGGTCGCCCTTAAACGACCTGATCTGCCAGTACTCGCGGCGGCCGCGTCCGTGGGACAGGTAGAGCCAGGCGCCGTGGATGGAGTACTTGCCCGTAATCGCCTTTTTGTCGTTGATGCTTGTCTGGAAGCGGCCGTCTTTATTGAGCTTAAGCTTCAACGACTTGATCTGGCCGTGGTACTTGTCACCGCTGAACGCGACCGAGTGCCATTGGCCTGGAAGCTGCCGGGCATAGCTTTCGCCAAGCAGGACCTGGGCCAGCAAACAACCATCGCTTTTGGGCAGATATTTGCGGGCCGTTTCCGGCTGCCGGTTGCGCCAGGCCATGAGCGCTTTCAAGATGGCGATGTGCCGCTCCTTGTTATTCAACCGCAGAATCTTTTTCTTCGAGTACTTCTGGTCGAGCCGTTTGATCTTTCCCAGGAGCTGGACGTTTTCCTCCAGCAGTTTGACGGTCTTTTTGAAGCGCTGGCTTTTCCGGGCGTTACGCAGGGCGGTTTCGACCTTAGCGTAATCACCTGCGAGCAGCGACGGAACCATCGTTTTCAGCAGTTCGGCCACCGGCTCGAGATCTTCAGCGCGTTTGGCGTATTCAGTGGCCAGCTTATTGCGGGCGGCACGGGTTTCCCTGGCGCAGGACCCCTTGTACGAGGCAAGCAGGTGAGCCGCCGGCGCAAACTGGCAGTAGGCGCCGGCTAATTTTTCGGCGCGGTCTCTCAGCCGGCGCATGACCGTTTCTTTGTCGGAGGTTGACTTCTTCTGCAGTTTTGCCAAGTCGTCCTCAATCATCAACTCGTACTTGGTGCCTTTGGCGTATTTCAAGACGGTTGCGAACTTGGCGCGGGCGCCTTGCGGGTCTTCGGGATGCTTCTCGGCATAGGTCCTGGCAAGCTGGTACATTTCCTTCAGGGCCTCGCGCTTCTGTGCCGCGGCTGCCTGGGAGTCGGTACCGGCATGGATTTTGGCGATTTGCTTCTCAATATCGCCGGCGACGCGGAGTTCCTCTATTTCGCGTTCTTTTTCCTTCAGCTTCGTGTCGCCTGCCCGCCGTTGAGCATCAACAAAGACCCAGACAATGGCGCCGACAACCAGGAAGACTATTAACAGGCCGAGGCCTGCGCCAGCGGCCATCCCCAGTTTTTCGCCTTTCATCCCCCTCGCCCGGGCAGGTCGCGGGATAGCTGGTGCGGGCATGGTTTCGGCGGCCGCCGGCGGGGCCATCTCCATAGTCTGGGCCAAAGTATTGCCGGCCCCAGGCGCCGCAGGAGTGCTTTTAAGCCCGATCTCATCCTCGCCAAGGGCCAGCCCGCCCGTCAGGGCCGGGATGCCGCCGGTCTCGAGGGCCTTCAGGATCCGGTCAATTTGGTCCTGCAACGTCTTCCAGCTTGCGGGGCGCTCGTTTGGGTCGCGGGCCATCATCCGCTCGATCAAGTTGCTGCATCCCTTCGAAACCTTGGAGTTGCGGGCGTTGGGGGGAACGGGGGTCTCGCTGAGATGCTTGGCGATAATGGTCATGGCGTTGGGCCCGTCGAACGGCCGGGCGCCGGTGACCATGTGGTACAGGCTGGCGCCCAGCGAGTAGATGTCCGCGCGACAGTCCATCTCAGCGTTGGCCGTGGCTTGTTCCGGGCTCATGTAATAGGGGGTGCCGACCAGCGCGCCCTTCATGGTCAGGCTGCTGTCTTCAGTAATGGTCTTGGCGATGCCCATGTCCATCAGTTTAACCTCGCCCTCGTCATCAATCATGATGTTGGCGGGCTTGATGTCGCGATGGAGCATGTGGAATTTGGTCCAGGCGTAATCGAGGGCGGCGGCCACTTTCCGGCAGATCTCGAGGGCTTCCTTCTCAGGCAGGGCGCCACTGTCCTCGAGCCGTTCATCGAGGTCGGTGCCCTCGATAAAGGACATCGCCAGATAGTAATAGCCGCCGTCACTGCCGGCATCGAACGCGGTCACGATGTTGGGGTGCTCGAGCTTGGCGGACATCTTGACTTCGTGAATGAAACGCTCGACCAGCGCGGTGTCGTTGGTCATCCCCGGCGGCAGAATCTTTATCGCCACGGCCCGGTCCATGGTGAGCTGCGTAGCCAGGAACACCTCGCCCATGCCGCCGACCCCCAGCCGCTTTTCGAGCCGAAACCCGGCCAGTTCCATGCCCAGTTCGAGGCCCGGCGCCGGCACCAGCACGATTTCGTGGCAGGCCGGGCATTCGGCGCGGACACCGCTGATCTCGCTGTCGGCCTCGATACTGGCTTTGCAGTGCGGGCAATCGAACACGACTTCCATAAAATATCCCTGCCGGCATTTTCAAGTCTAATGACTGCCTCTATATAGTATTGCCAAAAACGGCAGGCTGTCAAGTCTTGACGATGGAAAAAGGGGGCGAATCGGTGGTGGGGACTTTTCATCATGGGGAAAACGACTACCTTCTTTGATATGATATACTAATCTTAAGCAAATCGGGAGGCGCATGGTGAAAGAAGTTTTGAACGTCGGGATGCTTGGCTTCGGGTTCATTGGCAAGGTGCACGCCTACGGCTACCAAAACCTGCCGCTGTTCTACGACCCGCTTCCCTGCCGCACGCAGATCACGCATATCTGCGACAGCCGGCCGGAAATCGCCGCGAAAGGGAAGGAGCTTCTGGGCGCGCAGGCCAGCGTCACGGATTTTCGCGAGATCACCGAAAACCCGGCGATTGATATTGTCAACATCTGTACGCCAAATAAGTTCCATAAGGAGGAGCTGCTCTCGGCCATCGCCCATAACAAACACATCTACTGCGAGAAGCCGCTGGCGGCGAACCTGGCCGAAGCCGAGGAAATCCAAGCGGCGGCCGGAAATTATTCCGGCACTTTCCGGATGACCCTCCAGAACCGTTTCTTCCCGGCGACCATGCGGGCGAAACAGCTCATCGGCGAAGGCTTCCTGGGCGAGGTCCTCGAATTCCGCGCGGTCTATCTGCACTCGGGCAGCGTTGACCCGCAAACCCCGCTGAAATGGAAGTTATCGGCGGCCTACGGCGCCGGGGTGCTCCAAGACCTGGCCTCGCATATCCTGGACCTGATCCATTACCTGCTCGGCGATTACGCTGAGATTATGGCCGAGACCAAGGTCGCCTACCCGCAGCGGCCATCCGCCGCTGACCCGGGCGTGATGGAAAAAGTCGAGACCGAGGACTGCGTGATGCTGCTGGCGAAAATGAACAACGGCGCCCTCGGCGTCATCGAGGCGAGCAAGCTCGCGTCCGGCACCGAGGATGAACTGACCTTCGAAATCCACGGCAATAAAGGCGCGCTCCGCTTCAATTGCATGGCCCCGCATTATCTCGAGGCCTACGACTGCGGTAAACCGGGCAAACCCATCGGCGGCAGCCGTGGCTGGACCCGGATAGACTGCGGCCAGCGTTACCCGGCCCCGGCCTCCGGCTTTCCCACCCCGAAGGCGGCGCTGGGCTGGCTCCGCACGCACATGGCCTCGCTCCACTACTTCCTGGCCGACGTCGCCGCCGGCAAACCGGGCGACCCGGGCCTGGCCCAGGGGATATACGTACAGAAGCTCATCGAACGCGCCCGCCAGTCCGCCGCCGAACGCCGCTGGCTCAGCATAGACTGAAGCCCCGCACAGACGCTCGCGACCTGCCCTTTTTACCCCTCGTTCTCTTGCCGTTGTTTTGGGTGGAAATTAGAAAACCATTCATTTTACCATTGCAATCCAGTAAAATATCCAGTATAATAGTATATTAAAGTAAAAGCATTAATAAGGGCCAACACGCAAGGACTCGGTAAATGAGACGCAGCCGCTTTACACTGTCGGAACTGCTCGTGACCACCGTAATTATCATCATCCTGGCAGCTATATTCTTAGGAGTTCTGGCGAGAGTGCGGGAAAAAGGCCGGCGGTCGAATTGCGCGGGCAACCTTAAGTCTGTGGGCTGCGCCATGTTGATGTATTCGGGCGAGAACGACGGTTCTTTCCCGGCCGCCAATGGTCCGGGCAACGATCTCGAACCGCTGAACACGGTCAAAATTCTCCGCGATGGCACGGTCTATGCCTGTCCGTCGGCAACCGTAGCTCTGACTTATGCCGGCAACTCGAATTACTGGTACGTCGGCTCCGGCCTGAAAGATGACGCCAAGAACGGCAGGACAGCCCGGCTGGCTTACGATTCCTCGGGTAATCACCCGGGTAACCAATGGATGAACTGTCTGTTTATTGACGGCCACGTCGAGGGCGCGCGGCCCGACGGCGGCAAAACCTGGAATAAATACCCATAAGGAGGAAGCATGAAGGTCAAGCATTTCAGTGTGATCGAACTGCTTGTGGTGATTACGGTCATCGTGGTTCTGGCGGGGATGCTCTTGCCGATGCTGAGCAAGTCGCGGGAAAAAGCCCGGCGGGTGAATTGCGCCGGCAACCTCAAGTGTACGGGGCTCGCCTTGTTGATGTATTCCGGCGAGAACAGCGGCTTCTTTCCGAACCCCAATGGTCCCGGCAACAACCTCGAACCGCTGAATACGGATGGAATCCTCACCGATGGCAAGATCTATGGCTGCCCGAGCGCCACGATTGGCAAGACCATGTGTCGCGACTCGAGCTACCGGTACGTCGGCTCCGGCCTGAAGGATGATAATAAAAAAGCCCAGGCAACCTGGCTTCTGTACGATTCCTCGGGCAATCATCCGGCCAACCAGTGGATGAACTGCCTGTTTATTGACGGCCACGTCGAGGGCACGCGCCCCGACGGCAGTAAGACCTGGAACAAACATCCATAAGGAGAACCCCAATGAAAAAGAAGCGGCTTACCTTGATCGAACTGGTCGTCATCATCTTGACCATTTTCGGGACCGCCGGGATTATCGCACCGGTGCTCTCGCGCAACCGTGAACAGGCCGGGCGGCGGGACTGCGCGGGTAACCTTACGCGCATCGGCCTGGGAATGCTGATGTACTCGGCGGAAAACCGCGGCTGCTTCCCGAAGCTTAATCCGCCGGGCAACAATTTCGAGCCGCTGAACACGGCGGGAATCCTGATCAATGGCGAGGTCTACGCCTGCCCGAGTGCGGCCCCGCGCTTGACGTATGCGGCCAACTCGAACTACTGGTATGCCGGCGCCGGCCTGAAGGAGGACGCCCCGGCGCCGGCCTCTATGCGCTTGGCCTATGACATATCGGGCAATCACCCCGGCAACCAGTGGATGAACTGCCTCTTCCTCGACGGGCATGTCGAAGGCGCCCGGCCCGACGGCCGCCAAACCTGGAATAAGTACCCGTAGGAAAGAAATGAAAACGAGACGTTTTACGCTGGGGGAATTGGCGCTGGTGATCTGCACAATCATCGTGCTGGTGCTCTTCTTTGCGATCGTGTTTCTTGTTTCCCCGCCTCCAAGAGAGAAATCGGCGCGGGTAAACTGCGCCGGCGACCTCAAGCAGATCGGGCTGGCCAGTTTGATGTACTCCGGCTGGAATAACGGTTATTTCCCGAATGCCAGCGGTCCCGGCACTAACTTCGAACCGTTGAATACGGATGGAATCCTGACGGACGGCAAAGTCTACACCTGCCCGAACGCTGCATCCGGCAAAACCATGTGCCGTGACTCAAACTACAGATACGTGGGTTCCGGGTTGAAGGATGACGATAAGAACGCCAAGACAATCCGTCTGGCTTACGATTCTTCGGGCAATCACCCGAAGAACAAGTGGATGAACGTGCTCTTCCTCGACGGGCATGTCGAAGGCGCCCGGCCCGACGGCCGCCAAACCTGGAACCGCTATCCCTGAACCTTGCCTAGTGGACTTACGCCGCGTGGTCTTGACCCAGGTTCTTTTGGCCGTGTGCTTGCGGGCGCTAATGACGGGCATTATTGTATCGCAAAGAGAACTTTAATCGCAAGAGGACGGCCGATGGCGTACCGGAAGGGTCAGCAGATCGAATGCCCGCACTGCGGGAAGGACTCGCTGGTCACGGTCAAAACCGAGATGGACGGCTGGACCAAACTGGGCGAAATCTTCGCCTGCGCGCTCTGCGGCGCCAAGCTGGGGGACGTTGGCGCGGAGACCGGGACCGCCGCCGCCGATGAAGACGGTGGCGCGGTGGCGAAGCTGGAAAACTTCCTCGGCACCACGGCGGCAAAGGTCAAAGAGGTGATTGAAGATGACGGCGAGCGGCGTTTCTGCCGCGATTGCAAACACTTTGTGGAACACCCGTTCGAGATGCGCTGCATCTTCCACAACCGCAACGTCAGCCCGATGGATGATTGCGAACATTTCGAGCGCAAAAAGCCGCGTTGACCGCCCGCCACCCCGCTGCGGCGGGGATCGGCCGGGGGCGCGGGCCGGCGGAACCCGCGACTTCCCCGAAGACCGATTTGCCTTTTCGCTGGACCAGGCCATATTGCGCCCGGAACAGCCGACACTGAATACTGAATACTGAATACTGAACACTCCGGCAAGAAGGATCTAACCCAATGGCAATTCTGATAACGGGCGGGGCGGGCTATATCGGCAGCGTAACGGCGCAACTGCTGCGGGAGCATGGGAAAGAGGTGGTGGTGCTGGATGATCTTTCCCGCGGCCATCGCCAGGCCGTCGCGCCGGACCTGCCCTTCTACCAGGGGCGCGTCGGTGACCGCGAACTGGTGAAACGCATTTGCACCGAGCGTCAAATCGAGGCCTGTGTGCATTTCGCCGCCTTCGCTTACGTAGGCGAGTCCATGGACCAGCCGGCGGTCTACTTCGAGAACAACGTGGCCGAGGGGATCGCTTTGCTCGACGCACTGCTGGCGTGCGAGGTGAAACAGTTGGTCTTCAGTTCATCCTGCGCGACCTACAGTGAACCGGAAAAAGGAGCCCGGCAACATAGTGATATGGCATTGATCGCCGAGACCCATCCGCAGAATCCGGCCAGTCCCTACGGCTGGACCAAGCTCATCATGGAGCGTATACTCGAGAGCTACGACCGGGCCTACGGCCTGAAGTTCGCGGCCTTGCGCTACTTCAACGCCGCCGGCGCCACGGTCGAGCGCGGCGAAGACCATGTGCCCGAACTGCACCTGCTGCCGAAGATTCTGTTCGTTGCCCAAGGCCGCGCTCCCGAGCTGAAAATCTTCGGCGACGATTATCCTACTCCGGACGGCACCTGTGTGCGCGACTATATCCACGTGGCCGATCTGGCCGAGGCCCACATTCTGGCGCTGAACTACCTGCGCGCCGGCGGCGCGTCCGAGCGGCTGAACTTGGGCACTGGCCAAGGCTATTCAGTGCTCGAGTGCCTCGAGACGGCCAGGGAGATTACGGGCAGGGACATCGCCGCGGTCCGCGAACCGCGCCGCCCGGGGGACGCCTCGTACCTGGTGGCCGACGCGACCAAGGCCCGAAAAGTGCTGAGCTGGAAACCGCAATATCCGGAACTGGCGGAAATTCTCCACAGTGCCTGGAACTGGCGCCAAGCCCATCCCGATGGCTATGGCGACTGACCTAATTCAGTGTTCAGTCGCGGGTGGCGGAAAGTTCCATTTCAACGGTCTCCGCGGCCGGGATCGCGCCGGGCTTGCGGACGCGGACGGTCGCCCGGCGGACCAAGGCTTCTCCCAGCACCACGTCCAGGATAAAAGCCGCCAGCGTCTCGACCAGACGGAACTCGGTGGCGCCGGCTTTTTCTTGAATCCGTTTGGCCAGGGCTTCGTAATCCACGGCCTGGGCCAGATCGTCAGCGGCAATCGCGCGAGCCGCGTCGTACTCGAATTCGAGATCCACGAATACGCTCTGTTTCTGTTGACGTTCGCGCTCATGGACGCCGAGGATCGTGTCAAGCCGGAAATTATGGATGCGGACGACCGCCATTTCAGCCACCACGGTTGACGTGACCAAGGAATTCGGCGCGGGTGCGGGCGTCACTGCGGAAGTTCCCGAGCATACAGGCGGTGGTCAACACCGAATTCTGTTTTTGAACCCCGCGCATCATCATGCACAGGTGCTGTGCCTCGATAATCACACCCACGCCTTGGGCCGCGATGATCTCAATCACGGCCGTGGCGATCTGCCTGGTCAGCAGTTCCTGGATTTGCAGCCGGCGAGCGAAGACATCCACGATCCGGGGGATTTTAGAAACCCCGATGACTTTGCCCGAGGGGATGTAACCGACGTGGCACTTGCCGATAAACGGCAGCAGATGGTGCTCGCACAGGGAGTACAATTCAATGTCTTTCACGATCACCATCTCATCGGTATCGATAGTGAAGATTGCCTTGTTGACCGCCGCCTCGACGCTTTCGCCATAGCCCTTGGTGAGGAATTTCATTGCCGCGGCCGCGCGCCGCGGCGTATCCCGGAGCCCTTCACGGTTGACGTCCTCACCGATCTTGGTGAGAATCTGCCGATACGATTCTTCCATGCTGTATTCCTTTCTGATTGGCTGCTGCCGCTGGGCGGAAACGTGGAAATTCGGCGGTTAATTGGGATGCGGCGCAGGTTTTGTCAAGCCGTTTTTTGCCGGGGTTCAATCTGCGGCCCGGCGCCTATGGGCCCGGGTCCGCTTCCTTTTGGCTGATTATGGCCTGGAGCTGGCCCTGTAGGAAAAAGAATTGGGGCAGACTGGAGGGAACCAATGAAATCTGCCGATTGGCTTTGATGGCCATTTCAGGCTGGTTCGCGGCCCGGGCTTGCAACTGTCTGACCGCCTGCGACAACCCCTGCAAAACATACGTGGCCCAGCCCGCCATGATTTCGTGGATTTGCGGGCAGGGAGGCGCAGACGGCAGGGGGTTGGCGTAGAGCCCTTCATAGAAGCTGCTAAGCCGGTTGATTCCCTGGTCCTCCACCAAGTCGGCAAATTCGATTACCGGCAGCAGTTCATTGCTGACCACGGCCTCCTGCAACTCGTCGGTCAGCATCTGGTCGGTGAAACTCAAAATATCGAAAAACGCCTTGCTCTGCCTGGTTGCGTACTCGAAAAAGGCCACGAGTTCAGTTCGTGTGCCTTCGCCGAAATAGCTCGGCTCCCGCTTATACGAGACAAGCTCTTTGAGAGCCTGCCAGCGGTTTTCCAGCAGTTCAGCCGCCGCCCCGCACCCCCAGCTCTGTTCCCGGGGCAGGGAGGTGATCTTTTCCAGCACCTCGTAATCCTCATCCTGCAGCAGTCGCCACTCTTCGGGGCTGAAACCATCGGTCTCTGCCGGGGCCGGGGCGAAGAACTCTTCGCGGTCGTTGGGATCGGGCACGATGACCTCTTCGCCGCAGGCCGGGCAGTTCAGCGGCGTCCCGATATGCGCCGCATCGCTGCGCAGCCGTTGCGTGCAGAAGAGACACCGGAATTTGAACCCGGTGTTTTTCTTAATCATCGCCAAGTCCGGCGGCTGCCAGGCAAGGAAGCGGTCGCCGGTGATCTTCAAAATATCCCGTTCCACTTCAAGAAAGCTCTGATAACGTTCCTTCGGGTGGCGCTTGATCATCTTTTTCAGCACTGTGGCCAAGTCCGGCCGGATATGCTTCATTTTTTCGGTCTGTTCGGCGGGGCTGAGGGCGTCGGTATGCAGTTTGGCCATGGTTCCCACTTCTTCGGCTTTGAAATATGGCTGGCCGTTCAGGATATGATAGAGCACCAGGCCCAGGCTGTAGATTTCACTGGAAACACCCTCGCCCTCGCCCAGAAAGCGTTCCGGCGGGATATACAGTGGCGAGCCCTGAAGCACGTCGCCGTAGTCCTCGGCGTGGGCTAGTCGGAAGCGCAGGCAAATGCCGAAGTCGCAAAGGAAGGCGCCCTGATCACGGGAGATCAGGATATTTTCCGGTTTCAGGTCGCGATACAGAAAGCTCCGGTTATACATGTGGGTTTCTGCCGCCAGAATACGCAGGCAGACCAGCAGGCTTTCCCGCTCGCTGACCGGGCCGCGGCGCAGGAGGCGCACCGACAGGTCGCCCCCCTCGATGTAGCCCGTGGTCAAGTAGTGTTCGCCGTCCACGCAGCCCCCCCCCGCATTATGCACCAGACAGGGATGTTCCCCAAGCTCCTTCAGCACGGCAATTTCGCCCTGCAAGCTTTGGATCAGGCTGGCATTCTCTTTTTCCCGGCGGGGCAGGATTTTGACGGCATAGAGCTTGCCGGGCTCCTGTTCAGAATAGGCCTCGTACACTTCCCCCACGCCGCCGACGGGCAACGCGTGAAAGAGCCAGAACTCGCCGACCTGATGGGAAATGAAGTTCTCCACCCCGCAATTCGGGCACTGAACCATGGTCAGCGGCTGACAATCCTTCAGGTCGATTGCTTTGCCGCAGCCCGTACAAGTCAATTGCCCACCCTGAGAATCTTCCTGCGGGCTTGGAGTTTTTGTGCTTTGCTTTTGGCGTTTTTTGCTCATCTTGCACCGGCTGCCGGTTCGCGGGGCAGATTTCCATCTCGAACAATATAAGGTGGAATCCGGGCAATGTCAACTTCAACCTTCAGCTTAAGCAGTTTTAGTCCAGATCTAAGATCCAACACTCAAGTGCTGAGTCTTTTCCCAATAATGCGGTTTCCACAAAAGCTGCAGAGCGCCTTTCCAGGCCGCCAGACTCATGAAAAACCAGTAGACGATCATCAGCGGGGTATATTTCACCACTTTCACGAACCCGCGGCAGGTACAGGCAACGGCACAACTGTAAACGAAAATAAAATTACCCAGAAACAAACAGAGCGCCGCCATCACGAAAATCGGCCAGGGAAAATAAGAACTGACCAGTTCGCGGAACATGGTTACCGAGCCCAGGCTTACGGGGACCAGGCCGGAAACGATCCACACCAGGGTCAAAGTCCAGTAGACCGGGTTCAAAAGTTGAGCCAGCACCGAGCCCCCGACCAGCAAATGAAAATGCAGGCTGTGGAAAAAGCCGAGCCGCCGGGTCAACTCTCCCAGATGGCGGGTATGCACAAAATAGGTCTGAATATAACCCTTGACCCAGCGGGAACGTTGGCGGAACCACGCCGGCAGTCGCGGGCAGGCCTCTTCCCAAGTGGTCGAGTCGAGAATCCGGGTGCGATAACCCCGGGCAAAGAGGCGCAGCCCGAGGTCACAGTCTTCCGTCACGTTATATTCATCCCAGCCTTTGAGTTCCTTGAGTACGCTCAGCTTAAAGTGGTTCGAGGTGCCGCCCAGCGGGATCGGCGCCCGCAGCGCGTCCAGCCCGGGCAGACACAAATCAAACCACATGGCGTATTCCGCCGTAAAGCAGCGGGTAAGCGGGTTGCGGGCGGAATTGTAGAAACTCAGCTTGGCCTGGATGCAGACCACGTTCGCCGGGCAGCGGGCAAAGGCCAGGACGGCCTTTTTCAACTGGTCTGCCTCGGGCCGGTCTTCCGCATCGTAGACTACCAGGTAATCGCCGTGGGCGCGGGCCAGGCCGACGTTGCAGGCTTTCGGCTTGGTGCGGGGATAGCTGACCGGAATATCTACCACGCAAAACGGCGGCTCGAGCGGGGTTTGCGTCAAGGCTTCCCGCGTCTGCGTATCGTCGGCTTCGATCAGCAGTTGAATGCTCAGGCGGTCCTGGGGATAATCCAGTTGACCCAGCGCCGCCACAATCTGCCCCACCGCCTGCGGCTCTTTGTATAACGGCACCTGGACCACGTAGCGCGGCCACTGGCCGTGTGGCGGCTGTAATTCCGGATCGGGCACCTGAATCTCGTTATGGCGCTTCAGCGAAATATCAATCAGCAGCACCCGGTAGAGCGTGGACAGGAGAAAAAATGTCGTGAACAGCGCATTGAGGCCAAACAGCGCCGTCTGCCAGTTCCCGAAAGCAAAGACACAGACCACGCCCAGGAACAAGACGGCAGAAACAGCCTTCTGCCAGGACGCCATCACCAGGTCCGCCTGCTCGAAGCCGCGGGCGCCGAGGAAGATTCGCGTGTTACTTTCGGCCGAAGTTTCCGTCATTTATCCCGCCTGTGTCCGGAGTGTGCCGCGCCGTTCAGCGCCCGGTTCAATTCCTGGCAGAACCAGCGGCGGCCCGCGGCGTTGGGCACAGCCGAGCGCAGGCCGCCTGAATTCTTCCCGAGCTGCCAGAACTCGGCGATGCCGCCTCGCTGGCGGCTGGCTGAATACAAGTCGGCGACCGGCACTTTGCATTCAGCTCCCAATTCTTTTACCAGCAGAGCGTAAGCACGCATTTTCGCCCGCGGCAGCCGGCCGTCCGGCGGCAGGGCCACCAAGATCACCGGCAGTTTACGGCGGCGGCAGGCGTTGACCAGGAACAGTAACTGGCTGCGATAATCGCGCAGGTCCACCCCGGCCTTGGCATCCTGCATTCCCACGGCCCAGAGAACCAAGTCCGGCTTCGCCTGCAACACCCTGGCCAAGGCGTGATATTTTGCCAACACTGGATGCGCTTTTGCCAAAGCTCCGGCCGCCAGCGGCAGGTGGGTTACCTTCAAAGCCCGGTTATTTACCCGCCACGGCCAGTCCGCCAACTGAAAACCGCCGCGAACATGGCCTCGATTCGCGATAAAATCATCCACAATTATAACTTTTCTCAGCCCGGGCCCGGCCGCAGCACCTTTCCACCCGGCGTTTTCAACCTGCTCGGCGCCGGCCGCTTTCAGCGTACCGGGCCGGCGCAGCACGGCAAACCCGTCACGATAGCGCAATTGCCTACCGCCGGGCCCGAAGGCCGCCGGGTCTTCGGGCCGCACCAGGTAAATCGAGGTGGGCGGGCAGAGGGGGAGCTGTCTCAACTCGAGACTAAGCTCCAGGCGCTTCACCCGCGCTTCCGGCCGCAACAACTCCACCGTGTGCCGGAACGGTGATCGCGGAATCGCCCACCGGCGCTGGCGCACGAGGCGGCTGTCCCCGTCATACCAGCGCAGCGCGAGCCGGGCGTGTTTTTCAAAAGTGTTCTTGAGTCTGGCCGGCAACTCTTTCAGGTCCAAATCGTAGCCGAAACGATACGGCTCGTCCACCGGTTCGAGCCACGGCAGGTCGCGGAGACGCAGTTGCACCCGGGTACTGCGGGCCTTGGCCCAGTCGAGCCGGAACCCGGCCTTCAACTTTTGCCGGCTGCCCAGGCGGCCGGTGACCACAAGTTCCAGCTCGTTCGCCCCCGGACCCGGAAACAGCATCTCAAGCCGCGGACGCTCATTGAATTCTTGTTCGAGACCGTCCACACGCAATGTCCGGGTCAGAATCGGCTGCTTGAACCATTGGCGGCTGAGATCATATACCCGCACCAATCCCAGTATGCTTTGCGTGCCCCGAAAGGCATAGATTGCGGCAAGCGGTTCGAGCCTGAGTCCCGGCGACAATACATCGTTGCGCCGTTCCACAATAAGTGCCAGAGCGCTTTGGGGTGAATAAAGGCTGGCGGGGTCCAGCGGCCGGAACCCGCCGGCGGTATGCAGTTCCCGGTAAAGTAATTGCGGGAATTCTTCGCCCGGTTCCAGAAAGGCGCACAGGTCCAGCCGCGACAGACCTTGCGGGCAACTTACCGGCCGCGACACCCGCAGCCCGGCTTCTCGACTGTTCGGCTGATTCGGGCTCCGGGCAATTTCCGTTTCGCCCCAACTGAATACGGGAGCGTTCTCCACAAAGAGATACCACGGCCCGGACTTGGGGTTGCGGATGGCAAACTGGAGCTTGGCAGCGCTGGCACGCCGCAACATGGCGCTGAGTCGTATCCGCAACTTGTGCTTAGCGGTCAGGAGACTGGTCAGTTGCCCGGTAGACTCGGCATCGGGAAAGCGCGGCAAGGCGCCCCCGCTGACCAGAAACTGATGTTTGCGGCTGTAGCGAAGATAATCCCTGCAAGTGCCGGGCCGGGCCGTGATTCTTTCCTGCCCATGCTGCATGCTTAGCGGCTTCGGCGTTTTTTCAACCTTTTTTTCAGCCTGGGGAAGGGGGTTCTGGAACAGGTATACCTGGATTGCGCCCTGCAACTCGTAAGAGAAAGGCAGGCGGTTAAGGACTTCAGTTGAAAGACTGATCTCCACGCCGATCAGTTTTTCGCCGGCGTGGATCAGGCGGCGGGGGAGCGGGCCGTCCGGACCAAGCGCCTCGGCGTCGGCATAGTCGCGGCAGTCCACCGGCAGGTCAAGCCGGAGACTGTGGGCTTGGCGAACGGCCGGGAAAGTGAATATTCGCAACTCCGAACGCGGCCGGCGCCACGCCGGCGACTGAAGTTCCGCCCCGAAACACAGCAGGCCGCTGGCGCCGAGCACCCATAGCATTTTCAGTTTAACCGTGGCAATTGCAGATTTCAGATTATGCAAGTTAAGCCTTTCCTGAATCCAAAATCCGCCGGGCAGGAGTGGGTTTACATGTCGTAGCGGATGTCGAAGGCGGTGGTAATCCGCAGGACCTCGTCAATACTGGTCATGCCATTCTGGACTTTTTTCCAACCGTCCATGCGCAGATTCCGCATTCCTTTCTTGCGGGCGTTATCGCGGATGACAACGCTGGTCGCGCCGCGGGTCACCATGTCCTCAAGTTCGTCGTCCATCAAGAAGAATTCATAGGCTGCGATTCGGCCGCGATAGCCAGTGTCGCCGCATTCCACGCAGCCGGCGCCGCGCCAGGCCCGCACCGCGGCGGGGTCCAGATCGAGGGCCTGGGCCATTTCCTTGCGAATCCGCTCGGGAATCTCCTCTGCGGGCATTTCTTCGCGGCAATTTTTGCAGACACGGCGAACCAGGCGCTGGGCAATCGAAGCCGAAAGTGAGGAAGCCACCAGAAACGGGTCAATATCCATGTCCACTAAGCGGGTGATGGCGCCGATGGAATCGTTGGTATGCAAGGTGCTGAGCACCAAGTGGCCGGTGAGCGCTGAACGAATCGCAATTTCGGCGGTTTCGTGGTCGCGGATTTCCCCAACCAGGATAACGTCCGGGTCGTGGCGCAAAATCGAGCGCAGTCCGCGGGCAAAGGTCAACCCGATTCCCGCTTTGATCTGGATTTGGCTGATGCCCTCCATCTGGTATTCCACCGGGTCCTCGACGGTGATCACCTTGCGCTGGAGCTTGTCCGTCTTGTCCAAGGCGGCGTAGAGCGTGGTGGACTTGCCGGAACCGGTGGGACCGGTGACCAGGATCATGCCGTGTGGCAGGTCAAGCAGCCGGTGCGTGATGCGCAAATGAGAGTCCGCGAGGCCAAGTTCGCTAAGTTCATAAAATATTGACTGCCGGTTCAGAATACGCATGTTCAGCGTCTCGCCGAAACGGGTGGGCAGAATCGAGATGCGCAGGTCGAAGACCTCATCTTTCAGGGTCACGCGGATGCGGCCGTCATGCGGCAGGCGGTGTTCGGCGATATTCAGGTTCGCCTGCACTTTCACCCGGCTGATCAGGCCCGTGTGCAGCTTTTTCAGACCTTGGGGCGCGGGGATTCCCCGCAGCATGCCGTCCACGCGGAAGCGCAAGGCCACGTCATCCTGGAACGGTTCGATATGGATATCCGTGGCTTCCATTCGCAACGCCTCGATCAGGAACTGGTTGACGAGCTTGCCGATGGTGGCATCGGTGGCGTCCAGCTCCAGATCCTGGACCTCCGCCTGGTCGAAAACGGGCTGGTCAAACTGGACATTGGTCCGGGACTCCTCGATTCCGATCACGGTCTCCATGCCCAGGCCGAACAGGCCCTTGTTAGCCCGATTGATCTCCGCAGGCGTGGTAATCACCGGATTGATCCTCTGAACGTTCAACAGGGTGCGGAGCTGCTGACGCTCGCGAATGCCCGGCGGTGTGCTGAACGCCGCGGTCAGGACGCGTTTTTCCTGTTTGATCGGAACGAAGTCATAGCGCAGAATCACCTTGCGGGGAATAGCGTCAATCACGCCTTTATCCAGGTCGAGATCGGCAAGGTGGACGAAGGGCAGATTGTTGACCTCGGCCACGGCCCGGAAGATGGCCTCCTGCGACACCGTTTCCAAGTCTATGAGCGCTTCCTGAATGGCGCAGTGGGTCCGCCGCTGCCGGTTCTGGGCCTGCTCGGCTTCGTCCTGGCCGATATGCCCCTGCTCGATCAGGATTTCCAGAACATCGCCCTTGTTCGGGCCTGACAAGGCATCGTCGCCATTATTAGAATCTGTCGCAGCCATTGTGTGTGAGTATGTGAATGGGTTCGTGTGTGAGTATGTGAGCGAGGGAAACTACTCCCATACTGTTTATCCTGTTCATCCTGTCAGAGCCCTTTCAGGATTCAGTATTCCTTGATTAAGCTCCAGATTAAGTTCTTTTCGCGCTTTTTCTTTATCCGGAGCTTGGTCAATCAAGTTTCTTCTTCTCCGGCCGTTTGTCTAACCGCCGGGCGTGGTGGCATAGTGGCGGCGCTCACCAACAAAGTGCTTGCTTACTTGGCCGCCATTGGTGTTTTTCAAGACCACGGCCTTCTCGTCGAATGAAATAACCACGTAAGAACCGAATTTACCCCCTTCAAGCAGAAAGTCGAACATGCCCGGGCTTTTCTTGTCGCCCTGCTCTTTCTCCTCGGTAAGGTACGCGGCCATGTGGCCCTTCGCAGTTTTCATAAACCCCTTGTAGACGAGGTAATGGCGGATCGGCTGGGGCACTTTGAGCTCGTCTGGGAGATCAACCTTAATGACATGTCTCTTAACCGGGAGTCTGCGCCCTTCTCTTGGCGAATCCTTTTGAACCACCTTGGCAGAGGTCTCTTCGGGCGGGGGCATCACGGCGGCAAGCTCGGTCCCCGGCGGCTGCCAGCCCGGCGGCCGCTTAATGACGAAACAATGGTCGAAAGGAAGCGTAATGCGTTTTTGCGGGAGCACAGAGGCAAAGGCCCCCGGCCCAAACACCTTTTCAATCTTGGGCCTGGCAGACCCGGAGTGTTGTTGCTCTTTGAGCAGAGAGCGCAGCTTGCCAAGACCAAGCGCCAGACCCCCAATCCCCAGTAGCAGCAGAACCAGGAAGATGCTTTTCGCCCATTCATTCTGGACTTTTCCGGGCAGCTTTTTCAATGTCTCGAGCATCTCGTCACTCCCAAAGTTAGACTCAGGTCCAGCGCACTTTGTCTGCAAGTTTGTCGAGCACTTCTTTTCTCCGATTCAGCCTTGGCCGGGGTTCATCCCCAGCTCCAGGTTAAGCTCCAGACGAAGTTTCTTCTCGATCCTGTCACCTCTCTGGGTGAATGTCTCACGCTCAGGTTCGCCGGATTGGGCTTAACCGCCGGGCGTGGTGGCATAGTGGCGGCGCTCACCAATAGTGACTTCGATTACCTTGCCGGAAGCGGCATTTTTCAATACCACCGCCTCTTCGTCGAACGAAATGACCACGTAAGAGCCGAATTTGCCGCCTTCAAGCAGAAAGCTGAACATACCCGGGGTCTTCTTATCCCCCTGCATTTTTTCCTCGGTAAGGTAGGCGGCCATGTGGCCCTTCATGGTTCTGATAAACCCCTTGTAGACGAGGTAATGACGGATCGGTTTGGGTTTGGGCGTAGGCGTAGGTCTGGGCGTAGGTCTGGGCGTAGGTCTGGGCGTAGGTCTGGGCGTGGGTCTGGGCCTGGGTCTGGGCCTGGGTCTGGGCGTAGGTGCAGGTGTCACCGTGGCAACCTGGGGCCGCGGCGGCCGCCAGTTCCGCGGCCGCTTAATGACGAAACAATGGTCGAAAGGAAGGTTAATGCCTTTGTGCTTCTGCAGAAACGCAAAGGCCCCCGGTTGGAACACCTTTTCAATCTCGGGCCTGGCAGACCCGGAGTGGCGTTGCTCCTTGAGCAGAGACTGCAGCTTGACAAGACCAAGCGCCAGACCCCCAATCCCCAGCAGCAGCAGAACCAAGGAGATGCTTTTCTCCCATTCATGCTTGATTTTTCCGGGCAGGTTTTTCAATGTCTCGAGCATCTCGTCACTCCTAAAGCAGAGCCCATCTTACGCGCCCGGGGCTCTGGGCATTTTGGGGAAGGCGCCCTCTTCTTTTTCCGGCTCGCCCTCGAGTTTGTCCAGAGCGCCCAAGGCCAGAAAGCCGCTGCAAATCAGCCGCGCCTCGATTTCTCCACCATCTTTAGTTCTGAATCGATAAGCCGGTTTCTGGTATTTGTCAATCCCTATTCGTCTGATTTCGAGCCGGTCCAGGGGCAGAAAATGGCCCTCATCAGTGAGGTTTTGGAGCAACTGACACAAGTTGCCGAGCTTGCCGCGGACAATGAGCTGGACAGGGAATTCCTCGACGTAGGACTTTGTACGCGCATCGGTGACATAGGCCCGGACTGGCAGCACGGTAAGCATGGCCGGCGGCCGCTTCCGGTCAATGGGCGGCGCGTCCGGTTTTGCCGACTGCCAATTCGGATTGCCCAGTTGCAGCCCGTGTTTCCGGCACAACCGGGCCAGTTGCTCGACCACGTGAAGTCTGGCCAACAGCCGGTAGGTATACCCCCTCGGCGCCGAACTGCCTTCTTCCAAGCCCAGGACTTCCTCGTTCAGATAGATGTTCTGCCGGGCCAGCTCATCTTTGATCTTCAGGAACATTTCCTGATATTCGAACAGGGTTACGCCTGCCTTCCAGCTGGCGAATTTCAAGCCGATGTCGTTGGGGTCAACCAAGTTCTTGAATTCGCCATCGGCCTTCTTCAAGACCGCGAACAACAGTTTGCGCGTGCCCTGCCGATGCCGGTCGTATTGCCTTTTCAATTCGCTAAGGAATCTGGGATTAAGCTCCCATTTCCGGCTCTCGCCTCGCAACTTGTTCTGCACATTCGTGATGTCCTCCCGAATCTTGTCATTGGCTTCCATAATCGGGCGCAAGCTCAGAAAGTAAACGCCGCCAGCCACCAGCAGGATGAAAATTGCGGTTGCGGCCAGGTTTTTCTGGAGTTCAACCACGTTCACTTGCTCTTGCCCTCATTCTTTTCCGGTCCAAATTCCACTTCCGCCAGCGGGCAAATCAGCGAGAACGGCCTCATGCGGAAAATCTCGCTCCAAGGTTTCATCACCTGGGCGTCTTTCGATGACAGGTCCGGATTCATGTCCACGCCCTTAAACACCTGCGACTGGTTCAGGATCTCTTTCATCTTCTTAACGTTTTCCAGGGGGTTCTGTCTTTTTACCAAGGTGAAGCCCGAGACCACCAGGCCCTGCCAGGGCATGACGCTGGAGGCAACGACCTCTTGTTCTGGTTCTTGAGTCCTGGACCCCACCGGCGTTCCCAGCAGGCTGCGGTTGCCCCCGGTCTTAGCCGCGCTTCGGCGGAACTCGAACGGGTCCGTCGCGCCTACGTATGAAAGAGGATCAGCCATAAAGTAGAACCAGTCGCCTTCCTGTTTGGCCTGGCTGAGCAACTCGAGGCCCCGCACACAGGTGCGGTCGCGATTACCCCGGGCGGCGAACGGCTGGAGCATCTGCTGATAACGCTTGATTGCCTCTTTGGATTTCTTCAACTCCGGCACGATCGCCTCGCAGAGGAACAATTCTTCCCGCCGCTTTTTCAACTTGGGCCGGGCAAAGTTCAACTCGACAAAGAAGCTCAAGGCGAAATAGCCGATGCACAGCAGCGCCAACAACCCCGCGGCGGCAAAAAGATGGGGGATGCGTTTCCGCCGCCGCGTCAGCCAGCGGAGACGGGGCGGCGCCAGGGACAGCGCCTCGGCCGGCGTCTCCTCGGCCAAACCTTGCAGCGCCAGACCGTAGGCAATACTGTACAGCGCGCCATCCTCACCCGTCTTGCCCCCGGCTGTCGGCGCCAGGGATTCCACCGGGCAATTGTAGGTCTTTTGCAGGTATTCCGCAAAACCGGTCAACCGGGAACCGCCGCCCGAAAGATAGACTGCGGCCACTTTCAACTTGCTCGCTTCAGGGTCATGGCCGCGCCAGTTGTCAAGGGCCGACTCCAGTTCAACCACGAAGTTCTGTGCCGTTCGGGTGAGAGGCGATTGACTGTCCTCGAGGTTAAGACGGCTGTTACGCTTGGTTTTTTCCGTCTCGAGTTCGGAACTTCCCAGGTGCCGGGCCAATGCTTCGGTAAAAAAGTCCCCGCCGAACAGGAAGCTGGAGACGTGCAGAATCTGCCCCTCGAACACGACGGTCAAGGTGGTGTTTTCCGCGCCGATATCCAACAGCAGCCCGATGCCGTCGAGCGCCTTGTCCGGGTGGCTCGCCACGTAAGTGTCACCCGCAACAATCTGCCGGAACATGCTTTCGGGGGCCTTGTCCGGCCGGCTGTTCAGAAACGAGGTATACAGCGCCTGGCCGTTCATGAACAGATTGTTGATTTTCAGTTCGCGGGCATCGAGTATCTCGAGCTGATGCGTGACCATGGACTCGCGGCAGACGGCGATCAACACCGGGTTCTGGTAGCGGTAGAACCCCTTCAGCCGCCGGTGGTCGTGGATGAATGCCTCGTCTGTAAGGCCGGCGAGCTGCTGCGTCTCATAGCTCACCATTTCCTCGAGCTTGCTCTCCGAGCCGGGCGGGAAATCAGCAATCTGGGTCATCACCATGTATTGCGGCAGGCCGAGGAAATGATCCAGGTTGCTGCAGTTCTGTTCCCGGAGCCAGCTCAGGAGATGCTCGCCCAATTCTTCCGTATCGATAATCCCTTCCTCGCGATTACGGAAGATGGCGGTTTTCACCAGCCTGGCGCCGTCACCCTTTTTTTCCAGGACCACGAGTTTGGTCGAGGTCTGGCCGATGTCCAGGCCGGCCACGCGCTGTGAACCAAGAGACATGATAAGACCTTTCCGAAATGCCGGTTTGCCGTCAGGGCGCGGCCGCGGGCTGGGCGGCCCCGGCGCCTTCACCCGCCGCTTCACCCTCGCGGACCACGTTAAACCTGCCCTCGAGGTCAACGATCGTCGCGGTGATGAAAATCATCAGGTGCAGCGGTTCCTTGCTCACTTCTTTTTTCCGGAAGAGAAAACCGATCAGCGGGATATCCCCCAGCAACGGTATCTTGCTGATCGACACATTGTCCGTCGCGGACAACTGGCCGCCGAGAATCACCGTTTCGCCGCTGTTGACCCCGACTGTGGTCTCGATGGTGCTCTCGTTGGTTCGCGGCAATGAAATTTCCTCCGACAACTGCACGAATTCAATGAAATCAATAATCTCGGTGTTGAGTGACAGCAGAACACTCTTGCCATCGTTGGCGATGCTGGGCCGCACCTCGAGGGTAATGCCGAGTTCGAGCCTGATCGCTTCCCCCTCGGGAACCACGGTTTGCACGGGGCTCTCGCCACCGGAACTTTCCACTGCGTACTCGTCGAAGTAATAGCGCACGTCCCCACGGCGGATACGGGCGCGGTGATTGTTGATCACGGTGATCCGCGGCGCGGTAAGTGTTTTCGCGATGCTGAGCTGGTGGATGGCAGAAAGCACCACGTCGTATTGCCAGGCGCTGAGAATGCCGCCGACCTCGAGCCGGCCCGAATCCGGCGCCGTGGTTCCCGGCAGCGTGCTGCTGCCGTCGATGCTCCCGTGCCCCGCGTCCCGGCGTATGTTCCGGATGGAAGTGCCCAGTTGGAAGAAATCCGTATTGGCAAAGGTAACGAAGCGCGCCTCGATCAGCACCTGCATGGGGTCCTGGTCGAAGGCCTCGATAATTGTCTGGGCCACCCGGATATTGTCGCGCGTGTTGCGCAGCATCAGGATATTGCGGTTGCGAAAGATTTGGAACTTGGCGTTCGGCGGGTTGTCCGGATTATCCTCGAGAAAGCCGGTAAGCGCTGCCAGCAGGTCGTCATCGCCCGCGGCCTGGCCGTCCCCAGCCTCGGCGGCGGCGTCGCCCCCGTCCGCCGCGGGAATATAGCCTTTCCTCAGCCGGATGATCTCGGTTTGCAGCCTGGGACCTCGTTCCTCGGTGTCTTCACCCTCGGTTACCCACAGGGTGTTTTGCCCCACGACAAAGCTCACACCCATGTTCCGCTCAATATATCCCAGGACCTCCCGTAGCGGCACATCCTTGACGCTGACGGTCAGGGTGCGATCCGCGGCCAGGACGTCATCTGCGATCAGGTTCACCCCGTCAATCTCGCTCAGGGCGATAAGCAATGCTTCCAGGTTGGCGTTTTGCAGCTTCAGTTCCACCGGTTTATCGAGCAGGTCCTCGAGCGGCCCTTTCGCCAGCGTAAACGGGCCCAGCTTGGGGTCGAAGACCTTGTAGGTCCCATATTTCTCGGGCCGCACAAGCCGCTTCTCCGCCTCGCTGATGGCCAGCTTGGCCGACAGGTCCTGGGACCTTTTCAAGGTCCGGTATTCAAGCTGGAACTCGACTTCCTGCTGCAGCAGTTTCGCTTCCCGGCCGATCCGCGGGTGGGTCAGCAGCGGCTTGACCAACTCGCGGGCGGAAAACACCCGGCCCGCTTTAAGCTCACGCGAGGCCTGGTGAAACCGGCGCCAGGCAGCCTCGAGTGCCTCTTGCTCTTTGCTTATTCTTTTCGGTGGCACGCTCTGGCAAGAAACCAGGGCCGGCAGAATCGCCACCAGACAGACTAAAATTCCTGAACGCATTCTTCTCCTCTCCGGAAGATATTTTCCCCGACTGCGTCGGGATTATTCCTTTTTCAATCGTCCGGCTGATCCCGACACAATCGGGATTCCCGGACTATTCGATTGTCTTAGCTCAATTCAGTATATGCCTTCTTCCCATTCCATTTTGCTAATGAAGGTACTGCCGTCATAAGCGGAATTGAGCACCAGTTCGCGCTTACGCCAGATCACCTTCCAGTGATAGAAACAGCGCACCGTGGGGAACATATGGTAATCGTAGCCTGCAAAGCGCAGTTGATGTTCTTTCACCTGGTTCCACGTCCAGTCAGGATCCGCGTCCGGATAGTCCCACGAACAGACGCTCCCGGCAAATTCATACATGAAACTGCATTTCTCCAAGGCGGTATTCCGGGTCGTGCTCCAGGTATTCCGGAAAGTGTCATCCGTGTCCATATACTTGTCCATGCAGCTTTGCTCAATAATATCCTGTTCATCTTTCGCGGGGCTCAACTGGCTGGCGGCGTAATTCCCGTCGGTGACGTTGTCGGGCCAGCCCGCGCCGGGGCGGCCCCCGTCAAAACCCCCACTCGAATCCTGCGGACAAAGGAACATTCTATTGCCGTCCACAAGCTCGGGGTAAAGGGTCGAAAGCCACGGCGGCATCCTTTCGTCGTTATCACCCCGATACATCGCCAGGGCCGCGGAAAATTGATACAACTGACCCAGGCACTTGGACTGCCTGGCCCGCGCCCGCGCCTGGCCCATCACCGGCAGCAACATCCCCGCCAGGACAAGAATAATAAACATCACCACCAGCAGCTCGATCAGGGTGAAACTCCGCCCGCCAAGCCTGCTTCGCCGACCTTCCTTCGCCCGCCGAAGCGGGTTTCGCGAAGGCTTAAATCGTTGCCTTTGTGCTTCCATAACTAAACTCCGCGCTGTTTGAATAAAAAACTATCCAAGTTCCGTTCGTCTAAATTAGATTTGATCATCTACTCCAAGTTCCCCGGTTTTCAACATTTTTTTTGCTATCACATGATATTGCCTGCTTTTGAGTTAAAAACAGCCCGTGGCTGTTTCCGGGCCTTTGTTCGGGCAGGCGCCCATACCTGAAGCAAGAAAACGGGGCTGCATATCATCGGCATTGCCCTGCCGGCGGCTGGCTATCGCCAGCGGCCGCGGAGCTCGGTCATGCAGGCGTCGAACGGCCTGCGGCTCTCGAAAAGGGGAAACTCGATGCACAGCGGACCGTCATAGTCCATTTCCTCAAGGCGGTCGAAAACGTCTTGCCAGTTCACGGTCCCTTCACGGTAGGGAAGATGATTGTCGTCTTCGCCCAGGTTATCGGCGAGGTGAACGTGGTTGAGCCGGGGCGCCAGTTCACCCAAGAGCTCGGCGCTGTTACCGGTCATGTGGCCGTGGCCGGTATCGAAGCAGAAGCGCAGCGCCGGGCTGTCAACGGCCTGGAAGACCTCGAGAAACTCCCACGCTTCGCTGAACAGTTCCCGGCAATTCTTGTAGTCATAGGCGTAATGGTTTTCCAGGTTCAGCACCACGCCTTTTTCTTCATAACGCGGGACCACCCTTGCCAGCGTCTGCCGGGTAATATCAATACCCCGGTCCCGGTCCGGATGGCTGCCGCCGTGAATCACGTAGCCTTGAACGCCGGTCTTGACCGCCACGCTCAGCCAGTAGAGCAGCGCGAGTTCGGCGGCTGCCACGCCCATCACCGCGATGTCCAGCCACAGATGCGCGTAGACATTAAGCCCGTACCGCTCTTTCAGCGCCGCTATCTCCTCGAGGTCCGCTCGGGTGCAGTGTGAACGCACAAAAGACTCGTGAAACGAAAGCTCGAGGCCATCGAGCTGCAAGTCATTCCTGACCTTGCCGAAGCAGTCCGTCAGGTTGGCCCAGGGAAAATGCAGTGCACTGATAATATATTGCATTAGCCTTACACCAGAACTGTTCGCGGCACTTCTGGGAGCATTAGAGTAGCCCTTGGTATCAGGGGAGCTTCCAATGACTGTCGGTCAAGTCGTAAAAGGTTGCCTCGCTGGTCGACTTGCACCGTTCGACATGGCCGTCGAGAAACGCGACATTGGTCCCCTTCAGGTGCCACGCGCCCATGTTCGGAGAGTTATAATGCTGGCCTGCCGGCAGATAGTTGTAGATATTGCTGCGGTCGTTGTCGCCCGTCAGATTCTGCCAGGCGTCGTTGACAGCGGCACGCTGTGGAGATGCGCCGTACGGTGTCCTTGGGCGCAGGCCGTCGAAAAGGAACACCTTGACAGTCGTGTCACTGATCCGACCTATATTCCACAGTGCCGGCGGCAGGTCCTCGCCCGGATACGTCCAGCTCGGGTACGACCCGACCCCGTAGCCCCGGCAGCCGAGGTAGGGATTGGCTTTGTAGCGGGAAAGTCTCAGGGCCATGGCGCCTTGGGAGCCATAGGCTTGCCACGTTGGCGGCCCGAACTCGTCGCCGGTAAAGGCGTTGGGAAGAAACTTGAAAGCCGGACAGTCGAACACCTCCACGGCGTTGGCGTAGGGGAAAATGAAGGTGCAAGGATTGCCCCCGCCATAGGGATACCACAGATTCTCGTAGATCACTGTATCGTAGGGGCTGTGCCAGGCGAAAGGCACTTTGCCGTCATAGTCCGACGTGTACATGGCCAGGGCCTGGCCCAGGTTATGAAGGTTAGCTTGACAACTGGCAGTCTTGGCGGTGGCGCGAGCGCGTTGCAGGGATGGCAGCAGCATCGCCGCCAGAATCGCGATAATCGCGATCACCACCAGTAGCTCAATCAAAGTAAAGCCTGTCCTCTTCCTTTGCCGAGTAGCTTTCATGGCCGCACTCCCAAGTAACTAATTTAATTCCAAGTACATTCATAATATATAGGGCAAAAGAACAAAAACAACGGCGGAATCCCGGTTTTCGTATTCTTCGCAGCTTTCCCTTGGCAAG
>SDBT01003005.1_pt1 | contig 29331 bp, 28 predicted proteins | sample 2277101 | NCBI WGS metagenome assembly SDBT01 (sample SAMN10404973, study PRJNA504765) | marine sediment metagenome | isolation source: marine sediment core GS10_PC15, 103 cmbsf | place: Arctic Ocean: Southern Knipovich Ridge | collected 2010
CATAATTCCGAGCTAAGGAGGAATTGTAGTAATGAAGCACCTTTTCCTTTAAGCTTCTCTTTTTTATGCCCGCGCTTGTTTACCATACCGGTACGACCGGTCTTTCAATCGTTTGAACTGAAATGCAAACTGTTCAAATGTCTTTTTGTCAGAGATAATAACGGCATTTTCCTGATTCGTTTTGCTTGCTGCTTTAGTGAAATTATATGAGCCAGTCCAAACAGTTGCGGATGAAAAAAACAGTGCAAATTTGTGATGCATCAAACTGGATCCTCTATTCATTGAGGGAGGATTATACACATATAATCGGCACCCTTGATCGCATAGCATGCTTATTTTATTTGCACGCTCTTTCAGACAGCCCACATCAGTCACCAATTCAACAAGCACTCCTCGCTTTTTGGCACGCGAAAGTGCTCGAGAGATCTCAGGTTCTGTTACGATAAACACCGCTGCACGTATTGCTTTTTGCTCATGGTCTATCAAATGAATAAGCTCTTTCTTCATATCATCGTCAGGCGAAAAGAGCGAACGAACTGAAGTTGACTGCGCACGAGTTGGTGTTCCATAATCAGAAACAGCTGCTCCAGAAAGATCAAAAAAATCTGGTTGACCAACAATAAAATGCGTTTTGCCAAAACTTTGCGGTGCTGCAAATGCTACAGTCAGATTCGGTTCTTGTAACGATTGCGCAAATGAACAATACGAAGGTTCTGCTATAGTATTCCAGACGAGTAAAAGTAATATAGTCCAAATCATTACATATCCCTTTTTTTTTAAACACTTCCTTTTTTAACTAACTTCCTTTTTATAAGATCATTAAAATTTCCATTTCATTTCTACTTCACCGCCAACATCACGGCGCTCATCACGAATTATCCGAAAGGATATATCATCCGACAAAATATATTCAAGCTCAAAATGCGTATCTTCGGTAAGTGAAAAATTTTTTTCAATCATTGCCCGCCAGCGATCATTCACCACAATCTCAAGAGTCCCCCGTAAGCCACCTCTTCCTGATTGATCACTAAAATTGGGCTTAAGATGCACATTTATCTGCTTCATCCACGGCTTAATGTACTGATCGAAAAAGTTTGATTTATGAGAACTAAAAATATAATTCGTAACATTTTGCATAAGCAATGCAGGAATCACTGCATCAAGAGAATCTTCATGTGCACCGGCTATTAAAAGCCCTATGATTTGTTCCTCGGATAATGGTGGCGTAGATTCCAATAACACCGTGGTATCCTGCAATGAACCTGTGACATTAAGCGTAATTAAGTGATTTTTTATGTTATTTTTTGCAATCAATTCAACCAATGGATTAAGTGGTTGTTCTTTAACAAGTACAATCTCCCCTTTAGTGATATGCAACGGTTTATACGGAAATCCAATAGATCCTGAAGGCACCTGTATTGAACCTTCAATAATTGGATCAGAAAGAGACCCTTTCACATGCAATCCAATCTGTGCATTTGCTTGCAAAAAATGCGTATCCACTCTAATAGGCTCTTTGGTTTCTATACTAATATCGCATGAAAGGGGTATATCTTTATTGCCGCGCATTGATCCTGCTACAGAAAAAAGTTTCTTCTGTACCTGTTGTGAAAAAAGATTTTCTTTGAGTTGTGCACGATTAATCATAATATTACCTGAAATAAGTGCTTGTTCTTTTTGTTTTTTTGAAAGCAAAAGGTTACCGGATACTACTGCAAAAAAATCCTGTTTTGCGGTGACCAAGCATCGATCAATTAAAAAGGGTATATGAACAAACTCAAGCTCGCCCGCATCATTGAGCCACACAACAGCTTCCGAACTGGTAATCATTCCATTATGCAATGTGCAATAGAGATCATTAAGCCACAGGCGTTTTCGTTTGAAATCACCCGTTACGCTCACCGTTGCACCATTCACAAAATTATATGTCTGCGGCAATCGTATAGTCGCATTATCAAGCATAAGCTTGAAGTGAAAAAAATCTTTTTCTTTATTTCCGATACACCGAATTTTTCCCTCTCCATGCATCTCATACTGCCAAAATGCTTCACATAATCCTTGTACAATTGAAAAATCAATATTTGATTGGTACTGTTTTCGAATTGTGTCGTAGACATAATCTACAATCTGCTCCTCTTTACTGTTCCATATTTTCAATTGAGAAAAATGGAGAGGTTGAAGCTCTGCCTTACATTGATATCGATGAGATCCCACAAAACCATCCGATTGCAATATTCGTTCACCATCAATAATACAGCTGCCAGTTGACTGTACATTCGTATTATTCAAAGAATTAAACACACATATCTTATAGGTCCCATCAACACAATCTGTTGCCTTGTTGTAAGAGAGTTGCATCTGCACATCCTGTGGCTGCACCATATAATGAGCATACTGAGAAAATGAAAGAGGGGTTTCGTTGGCAATAAAAGCTTCACCCAATTGTTTTTTTGCATCCCATTCAAATGATCCATGAAGGGCCTGATTACGTTCACTTTTTATATCCCAGATACCATTCCAATTACATTCTCTTTTTGCAAACATAGCATTAAACATACAGGGCTGAGTAAGCCCAGGGAGCTTCAAGTCTTCACATATAATTAAGCCATCGGATGAACCAACATCATTAAGTGATCCTTTAAACTTCAACCCACAGGTCCCTTGTATGGGAGATTCTGTTGTATTAAAAAAAAGTTTATATAAAAAGTGAAGAGGAAGTGATGCTGTTGCTTCAACATATACATTATCATTTTTTTCACTAATTATGAGCGGATTAATGCGCAACGAACGATCAATACTTTGCACCTGAAAGCGTCCCCGATTATGCTGCCAATTCCCCGTAACAAAACAGGTAGGATAGGCGCCTAACTGCGACATCGAACAGCGCATATCCAGCTGCATTGCATAGTTCACCTCATTCTCTTTTTCCTCCTTTGTAACCTTCATGACGCCATTCAAATCAGAAAGGTAGCTACTATTTTTATAACAAAAATCTCCACTCTTTAAGCAAAAACGAGAATGAAGCGAATGTCCTTCTTTACGCGCATCGCAATCCCAGTGACAAACGATTTTTATATCATTGTCAGAGATTGATAAAACTGCAGATCGCATTTTGGATTCTGAAAGAACAAGAGCCACTGGCAAATCCGGCTTTTTCAAAAGATCTTGAATATGAGGGAAAATAGCAGGCATCCCTGCTCTTACTTTTGAATTAGCCTCAAGATCCTTCATATGCACCCACAAAGCAATGAATCCATTTTTTATAAAATCAATCCAGGAGAATCCCGCTCGATATGTTTTTGTAGACCAATGCCAAGAACTATCTGAAGCTTTCATTGATAAATCGGTAACAAAAAGACGGGGATTAACCACGTCAAAAAAAATAATGTTGCCTGATACTTCACAGTTAAATGTAGTTGCAAGTGTCCGAGTAAAAATATCCCCCACTTTTTGTTTTACCCATGGATCTTTTTGAGCAATAAAAAGCGTTCCACATAAACCAAGTAGGGTGCTAAGAATAATTCTTAAGATCATGTGTCATCTTAATTTTATGAGATTATATGCCACGCATCAGTGTACTGATATTTACGTAGATAAGATACTGAAGAAACTGCACAAGTTAAGGCATAGGTGCAGTGTTTACCAGTATCAGTAAGATAGACAGCACCAGCTTGAATCACTCCATCAGGATGAAAAGTAATACTATTGTTTATAAACGTAATTGGCTGCTTTATCAGCGCATCAGGAGAGCTGGGAGGCCCTTTTACGCCGTTCGCTGTCCCAAAACATACATGAGAGGGCAAACGATACTTTTTTCCGTTTGCCTGATAACTATTAGTTTTCATATCAAAATTAACTGTTTGTGGCTTGTGAAGCATCAACGCTCTTCGTTGCAAATAATAAGAAACACTGTATAAATGTTCTAATTCTGCCCGAACCACCATACGCGTTAAAAAAGTTGTCTGTGCACCAGAAAGAAGTACCAGAATAGAAATCAAAGCAATGACAATCAAAAGTTCTATAAGCGTAAAACCTGAACCATTATTCGTCTGCGGTCGCAACAGAAAGAACTTCTTCAATGGTGGTAAGTCCTTCTTTAATTTTGCGTACTCCATCTTGCACTAAAAGAGTCATCCCATCTGTGATTGCTTGTTTTTTTAATTGAGAAGCATCAACTCGCTCCATAATGAGCTTTTCAATGTCATCTGTCATTCTCATCACTTCAAAAATAGGTATGCGGCCTTTATAGCCTGTTTGGCTACACTCTTCACATTTTTTCGGTTCATAAAAGGTAATTTTTTTCGCTTCTTCTGGCGTTATGCCTAATCGACGAAGAAGGTCTTCCGGGGGATTATATTTTTGCTTGCACTTATCACACAATTTACGCACTAATCGTTGTGCAATAATAATAACAACTGATGATGCAATTAAAAACGGCTCCACTCCCATATCAATAAGCCGCGTAACAGAAGCAGGCGCATCATTAGTATGCAAAGTACTCAACACGAGATGCCCAGTAAGTGCTGCCTGGATCGCAATCTGCGCTGTTTCCTGATCACGAATTTCACCAATCATTACCACATCTGGATCCTGACGTAGAATGGAACGCAATGCAGAAGCAAACGTCATACCTACTTTTTCTTTCACTTGCACTTGGCCAACACCGGCAAGCTGATATTCCACTGGATCTTCCACCGTTATAATATTAGTATCCTGTTTATTGAGTGCAGAAAGAATGGAATAAAGTGTCGTCGTTTTACCAGATCCTGTTGGACCAGTAACAAAAATGATACCATTCGGCTCTTCAATCGCTTCACTTACCCATTTATAGTCTTGTTCACTCATACCCATTTCTGCAAGCGGTTTAAATGAGCGTGTCTTATCAAGCAAACGCATTACCACTCGTTCGCCAAAAGCCACTGGCAAAATCGAAACACGTATATCAATTGCCTTATCTGCAAGCTTGATATTAATACGACCATCTTGCGGAACACGTTTTTCTGCAATATCAAGGTTCGCCATAATTTTAATACGTGAAATTAGGGCACCTTGAACTCGTTTGGGAATTGTCATGACATTCTGCATCACCCCATCTATACGAAAACGAACACGTAAATCTTTTTCAAAGGGCTCAATATGAATATCAGAAGCGCCACGCTTCACTGCTTGGAAAAAAATTTGGTTGACGAGCTTGATGATAGGAGCCTCTGTAGCCATGGTAAGAATGTCTTTTTCTTCAATCCCCTCTAAAGACACTTCTTCTAGTTCTTTATCCTCTTCTTCAAGCTCCTCTATCATTTGCTTGCCGCTTTCAAGCGGATAGTACCGATTGATTCCTTCAATAATCACCGATTCAGGAGCCACTGCATATTTTACCTCACCACCCAAAAGCATAGTAAGTTCATCTAGTGGCTGAAAATTGAGAGGATTACTCGTTACAATCGTAACCGCTCCATCCTTCTTGATGGGAATAACCACATTATCACGCAAAAATTGAAGAGGAATCTTACCCAACAACTCAAGATCAGCCATTTTTTCGGTAATTGAGTCAATATATCCATAGGAAGCATATTCCGCATACGCTTTTGCAAGCTGTTCTGCTGTTGCAAATTTTTTTTCGATAAGACAGCGATCCATCGACATGCCAGTAGATTTCATCTCTTTCTGGCACTCTTCAACCTGCTGGGTATTGACCACTCCTGAGGATACCAAAATGTCTTCTAATGCTTTTTTGACCATCGTGCCTCCAGACTCTGTTCACCGAACAACAGCAGCATAGCATACCGTGAAAAAGATTGTGTATATCTTTCTATGTATTATACTAAAATTGATAAAAAATACTGCAACAAATGCTGATTTTGAAAGGGAACTATGTACTTTGTTCTCGCTCTTTGGGCCATTTTTTCCTTTTATACCACTTTTCTTCAAGCAGCTCCTTCCATCCGTCAACCACGCATGCCAGAGGGTTTAAGTGCTAACAAAACACCAACGCCTATTTCAAAACTAAAAAAACCACAGGGTCCAAAATTAGCAAATCGTACACAATTCGAAAAGAAACGGAAAGGGCTCACCCATCGAAAAGAACATCACACATTTAGCACTATGCCCTACGATGAGCTTAAGGTGGCAAAAGATAAAGCTGTTCAGGGCAAACATTTCGATATTGCAGCCAAATATCTTGAGTGCATGATAACCCTCTGTGAAAATGTAAACGAGAAAGCACAGTTGATTATAGAGCTCGCCGATATTCATTTCTCTCAAAAAGAATACGATAGCGCTAAAAAATGGTATCAAGAATTTGAGCGACTCTATCCTGGTAATCACCTCATTGCGCAAGCAAAAAAGCAAATTATACTCTGCTCAAAACAAGCAATACTTAGCCCAGACCGCGATCAGGCCCCCACAGAAGAAACATTGCGATTGGCAAAGGAATATCTGGAACGTGATTCGTTTACACTCTATAGAAAAGAAGTAGCTACAATACAAAAAGAATGTGAAAGCATGCTTGCTCAAGCAGATTGCGGGATCACAGAATTTTATATAAAGCAGGGTAATTACCCATCAGCCAGTCGTCGCATAAAGCATATTCGTACTGCATGGCTTGAAAAAGTTCCTGAGGTAGCTACCACCCTCGTACACCTGGAAGTACAGCTTGGAGCTGAGTGGAAAGATTTTAAAGTACCTGAAAAATCAACAACACTGGCCCAAGCAGGCATAAAAAAATCTACTCAAAAAGTTGATATGGCAACCCGATTTTAAAACTCCATGAATAATAAAAAAAATCTTGGCACTCATGGAGAGCAACTGATTGTGCATAAGCTTGAGAAAGAAGGTTTTACTATTCAGGCACGTAACTACGCAAAGCGATATGGTGAAGTAGATATTATTGCTTCAAAAAAAGATCTCCTTGCGTTTGTTGAAGTTAAAAGCCGTCTTAATCCTCTTTTTGATATGACAGAATTAGTACCCCGCTCCAAGCAACGAAAACTGATAGCGGTTGCCAAAGCATTTTTAGCTCATTATCATACAACAAATGTTACCTGCCGTTTTGATGTAGCCCTGATAACTCGGTCGTGCGAAATTACTTATATTGAAAACGCATTCACTCAAGAGTAGTTATGAATGAATTTAGAACACGCCTTGCCACATCGCTTGTCCTTGGCAGTTGCTTTTGGCTTTCGTTTATTTATTTTCCACCAATAGTGTTTTCTTTTGTACTCGTAGGCATTCTGCTGGTTATTATTTTTCACGAATGGCGTCGTTTTTTTGATTTAAAAAATCCTTTTTTTTGGCTCATGCTTCCTTTATATCCCATATTACCCTTTGGGTTACTCATCTATATGAATCAGCACCCGTTATATCATAATCTGCTTCTAGAGCTTTTTTTGCTCGTTGCCAGCTTTGATACCGGCTCCTATATTGTGGGAAACATAATTGGCATACACAAACTAGCTCCACCTATCAGCCCAGGCAAAACGATTGAGGGAGCTTTTGGTGGCTATATTTTTGCTGTGATTGGCCTAGCACTTCTTGAATGGTATGAGATGGGCAAAATGCTTCCGTGGTGGTTTATTCTTGGATTCACGCTCTTTGTCTGCATACTTTCACTTCTTGGGGATTTATTCGAATCTTGGCTCAAACGCCGCGCTCGCATCAAGCATTCAGGAAATGCGCTTCCTGGGCATGGAGGTTTTCTTGATCGATTTGATGGTATTATGTTTGCAGCAATCTTCTTTTTCTTGTTCAGAGATCACCTGATTAAAATACTAGGATAGGGTGTTCGAACTTATTTTTTTAAATACTGAGCAACGTCAATCTGCTTTACCTGCTCCTGAGAGCCTGTCATCATATTCTTAACAAGAACCGTTTTATTTTTCTGCTCCTCATCGCCCAGAATCAGAGCATAAGCTGCTCCCATTTTATTGGCACGGCGCATCATACTCTTGAGAGAGTCCCCGTCCAGAAGGGCATCTACCGTAAGATCAGCTGCATGCAATGCATCTACAACCAAAAGAACTAACGGATTTTGTTCCAATGAGAGTGGCATCACCACATACAATGGTTTGACCTGCGGCAATGAAAGAGAATCCATAATCGGCTCAAGAATAAGCATCAATCGTTCAATACCAATTGCCGCACCTAAAGAAGGGTACTCTTGCTTTGAACCAAGCTCATTTGCAAGCCGATCATAGCGCCCCCCGCCACAAAAAGCATTTTGCGAGCCAAGTTGCGCACTCACAAACTCAAATACCGTTTTATTATAATAATCAAGACCACGGACAAGCCGAGGATTAATTGAAAATGTAATTGAGAGTAACGCAAGCTCTTTTTGTAACTGATCCCACTCTTTTTGCGATTCAGAGCTCAAGCAATCTATCATTATCGGAGCATTTTCATAGAATTTCAAACAAGTGGGATTTTTGCAATCAAAAATGCGCAAAATATTCTTCTCTTTGCGCACTATGCAGGTATCGCATATCCCCTTCAATTCGGCAATAAACTCTTTGAGCTTCTCAGCATAGCGCACTCGATCTTCATAAGATCCTAAGAAATTAATCTGTAATGCCGCACTTTGTATGTTTAATTTTTCTTGAAAAAATCGATCCAGCATCATAATCAAAAGGGCATCTTGCGAAATTGATGAAGAACCAATTACCTCTACATTAATCTGATGAAATTGGCGAAAGCGTCCTTTTTGAGGTCGCTCATACCGAAACATTGGGCCGTATGAGTATACTTTCCAAGGAGTTAGCGGTTGTTGAGATTCTAAAAATAACCGCATAGTAGGAGCGGTGGCCTCAGGACGCAGGCAAAGCGCATCCTCTTTATCAGCCGACTTTACCAAAAACATTTCTTTACTTACCACATCAGTAAACGTTCCAAGCGTGCGTTTAAAAAGCTCTACATGTTCAATAATCGGAGTAGCCACCTCGGTGAAATGATACAGGGATACATGCTCTTGAAACTGATTAATAATAAACTGAAACAGCCTAGTATCTAAAAAATCTTGGGTACCCTTCACGCGGGATATCGTTTGCATGCCTTCTTCCATTCAGGATCAAATGAATATTTACTTGGTTTTCTTACTCGTAGATACGATCCTAACGGAAAGAATGCCTAGAGTAAAGTAATCTCTCTCCAAGAAGTACACCGAATACAGTTGCTCAGACAAAAAAATTGACTCTCCTGATTAAATCATGGTAAGAATTGAGAAGAAAAAGATTTAGTGAGGAAAAAAATTTAGTAATGTTCACCCCACCAGAAGGAGAGTTTGGATGAAAAGGCTTAGCAAATCTATCTTGCTGCTACTATTTGCTGTAGTAAGCGGAAGTCTACTTGCGACTGATTGCTGTCGCACTGAATGTAGTCCTGATAGTAGTTGTGATTGTGAAATAACAAGCAGATCATATCTTGCCATACGTCCCCATTTTCAATCTGCTTCCCCTGAACTGATCTCAGGTTTTCGTAGCGATCGCCTACATGCGAAGGAAGATGGCTCGCACGGAGCAGCTCAGGTTGCTATTTATGGCAGTAAATCAACCAATGATCTCGATCTTGCGCGCTACTTTTTCCCATTTTGCAAAACTTCGCTCATTGTAGAAGAATTTAATAATACGGGAGACGGTTCAAACACTCCTACCTTACCAACCAGCTCGCAACCAATCGAGATTCTCGCAAACCACTTTAATATCTTCACAGTGAATAACAACTTTAAAAGTGAAATTTCCATTCGACCCCAACAAAGTGTAGTTGGTGCCGGTTTCCAAGTGCGTAAAGCTTTCGCAATGAGTGAAGAAAAAGGACGTGGATTTTACACGAGCTTATCCTTCCCTGTTGAACGAGTAAAAAATGATCTCAATTTTGATGAAGACCCTATTCGTGATGGAGGAGGTGTTAGCGCACTAAGAGATAGTGAAACAGCTGTCGGCAGTATGACCGAGGCTTTCCAGCAAGACGATTGGGCTTTTGGTAAAATCAAAATGAATGGCATGTCAAAAACTGGCGTAGCTGATGTTGAATTCAAAGTAGGCTATGAATGGATTCAAGAAGAGCCATTCCACCTTGAATCGTATCTTGGCATTCTCATTCCTACTGGCAACAAGCCAAACGCTCAATTTCTTTTTGAACCAGTTGTTGGGCATGGACATCACTGGGGCATAATGCTTGGTAATAATCTCGGTATTGAAATCTGGAGTAATGAGGCAAAAAATCGTTCATTACGCATGGAATACGCAAACCACACGCAATACCTCTTTAAGAATACCCAATGCCGATCAATTGACCTCGTATGCAGACCATGGAGCCGTTATATCGAAGTGTATCGAAGTGAAGAAGAGGCCACCACCGCCTCATTACTTCCAACAGCAGCAGGTTTGGATCATGATTTTGCTACACCGGGTATCAATGTGCTTACCATTCCATTAAAGGTACGCCCCGGATTTTCTCATAATATGACCTCTGCAGCCGTATTTAATTCCGGAGGATGGCAACTTGAAGGTGGCTACAATCTGTTCTGCCGTCAATCAGAATGCATCAAACTTGCCTGCCCATGGCAAGAAGGGCCTGCTATCAAATACATGACCGGTAGAGGCAATACCAACCCAGTTAGAGATATAACGGGTAATGCTCGTCTTGAAAATATATCCCTGAACAGCGTAGCTGGAACCGGTAACCGATTACTTCTTGGCGACTATAAGTACAACTTCATCAAAGAAAAAGATCTTGATCTTGTATCAGCAAGCAGCCCAACCGTTATCACACACACTATTTACGCAGCTGGCGCCTATCGCTTTGATGATTATGATTATCCAATGTTCCTTAGTGCTGGCGGTTCTTATGAATTTAATAAGAGTAACAACGCTGGCATAGAACGCTGGACAGTTTGGGGCAAACTTGGCCTTTCATTCTAATCTCTCACTCTTTCTAGACTAAAGGAGCCCCGGGCATGAAAACCGGGGCTTTTCTTTTCTAATACCACTCTCGCTACCCATAAAAACCCCGTATTCTAGGCAACTTTTTACTCAAAACCCTTGATTTGGGTATCGCCAATTTGGTAGTGTGAGAGTAGGAGAAGGAAAAAGAGTATTAGAGTATTATTAACCCATAAACCCAGAAGGGGTTATTATGAAGAAGCTCCTAACAGTAGGACTTATCCTATCACTTTCAATCGGTTCAGCTCACGCTGCTACTAAATTTGGCGGTTTCGGACTAAGGGCTACTCAGGGCCAGATTGACACAATGTTGAAAAGAGCCCAAGTGCAGGCCAGAAAAAATGAGAACGAAATTAAAAGGCTTCAAGAAGAAGCTAAAAAGAATGCGGCTGCACAAACTCTTTTGAAATCTGCACTAGTACGAAGGCAAAGTTTGAAACGAGCTATAAGTGAATACAAAAGCATGAAAGCTAACTAAGCTCTTTCAAAAAAGAGATAAAGAGGGTGTATGCGCAAGCGCGTGCACCCTCTTCTTTTTTAGATGGCAAAAATCGCTCAAAAAAAACCTTTATTTTAGGTAAAAATTAGTCAAAAACCCTTGTTTTTGAGAGGGCCATTTTGCTATGCTGAGGATAGGTAAAGAAGCAGTTTTTATTAGGAGGAAGAGGAAGAGTATGAAGAAGGTACCCCTGGCTCTGATGAGCCTCTTTCTGGTAAATCCACTAGCTTTTGGCTGCCAAATCATACTCACCAATGATAGTAATACATGGGTATCGGTAAAAGATCTGAACAAAAAAAATGCTCCTCCGTTCCGACCAATTGGCAAACATAGATCAGTTAAAGCAAATAAAGATCCTGATCAGCACGCTAAATTATTAATCACCATTGGTCCAAAAGACGGAAAACTTCAAACTTCATACTTCGTAAAGCAACTTGCCTGTTCTGATAGTCACGAAATTCCCATTACCTCAACTAATATTGAAAAATTACGTTTAGGAAAATTGTTCACTGTTAAAAAAAGGAAATAGGTATGAAAAATAAAAAAGGATTAGTATTTCTTGTTGCAAGTTCAGCAATCTTATTCATTGCTTCGATGCATGGATCACGATCACGAAAAAAACTTAACCTGCGATTAACACTTCAGGAACAAATTAGAAAAGCACGATGGGAATGTGGTAATGCTCCATCGAGTAAAAAAAGAGAAGCATGTGACAAACTAGAAAAGCTTAAAAAGCAGCTTTCCAACACAAGAACAAGAGGCTAAGTATGAAAAATAGAAGCGGGTTAGCGTTTATCTTTGCTTCTAGTATATTTTGTATCTCATCTGTCTATGGACAAAGGCAAACAGACAAACCTGCCGCATCGTTTGAATCAAAACCCTTCTCACAATATATTTCTACTAAAGCTATACCTATGGCTCAAAGAAAAAAAGAGCTTATACAGCAAGTTAGAAAACTTGAAAAAGAAATAGATAAGGCTGCAAAAAATAGAGATCGTCTCCAAAAACATCGCGATATACTGAAAAGGCAACTAAAAGAGTTATAAATTACCCGCGGCTAAAAACATTAAAATTTTATTAAAAAAGCCACATACTATGGGGCCTTTTTTAAGCGCCGTGACATTTTTTATATTTCTTCCCTGAGCCACATGAGCACGGATCATTTCTTCCCACCTTATCCGTATCACGAAGCACTTGCTTTGGCACCTCATTATCAGTATCACCAGAGACCAAGTTAAGCTCATCCAGCTCTTTTTTACGACGCGCTTCAAACGCATGGCCATCAAATCGCTCAACACTAAGATGGAAAATATGCCGTACAATATCATGACGAATTTGATTCATCATATCCCGAAACATATCAAACGCTTCCCGTTTGTATTCAATTATCGGTGTTTTTTGGCCCCAGCCACGTAACCCAATACCCTCTTTTAAGTGATCCAAATTGAGCATGTGCTGCTTCCATGCCTGATCAATTGTCTCAAGAATAAGCCATTTTTCAGCATGCTGAATCACCTCTTTATTTGCTTGATTTCTCAAGAGATCATACCGAGAGAGCAAGAAGTTAATAATATCCTTTTTAAAGATTTCAACATTCTGCATGCCTATGCCCGCAGTTGTATAATCTTCTTTTTTAAATCCAGTAATGTTAGAAAGCTCATCATACACCGCATCTACTTGTTGTGGTGTAATTGAATGTTTTTGGCAATGAGCAAAAATTATCTCTTGTACAATCTTGATAATAAAATCTCTCACTAATTCATAAATGCGCTCTTCACCATCTAACACATCACGACGATACGAATAAATTACGGTACGTTGCTGATTAAGTACATCATCATATTCTAAAAGATGCTTACGAGTCTCAAAGTTATGCTTTTCAACTTTTTCTTGCGCTCGCTCAATTGTTTTTGAAACAAAGCGAGATTCGATAATTTCATCTTCCTTCATGCCAAAACGTTGCATATTTTGCTTCAGTGTATCTCCGGCAAAAATACGAATAAGATCATCTTCCAATGAAATATAAAAACGAGAATCTCCAGGATCTCCTTGTCGCCCAGATCGCCCACGCAACTGATTATCTATGCGTCTGCTTTCGTGTCGTTCAGTACCCAAAATATATAAGCCCTGCACATCTTTTGATTCAGGAGTCAATTTAATATCTGTACCACGTCCCGCCATGTTGGTAGCAATCGTAATGCGGCCTGGATGTCCTGCAAATTCCACAATCTCTGCTTCACGAGCATGCTGTTTTGCATTTAATACCTCATGTGGTACGCCAGCTGCTTTCAGAATATCACTCAAAAGCTCCGACGTTTCGATTGCAATTGTACCAATCAATACAGGCTGCCCTTTTTCATACCGTTCTTTAATATCGTCAACTATCGCCTTATATTTTGCATTCTTAGTCAAAAAAATCAGATCTGGTTTATCATCCCGAACCATCGGCCGATTCGTTGGAATAGAAACAACACCCAATTTATAAATGTTGTGAAACTCTTCCGATTCAGTAGCAGCTGTACCAGTCATTCCAGCAAGCTTATCGTAGAGTCTAAAGTAATTTTGAAGAGTAATAGAGGCTAATGTCTGACTTTCTCTTTCAATTTCTACGCCTTCTTTTGCCTCAAGAGCTTGATGCAATCCATCACTATAACGACGTCCAGATAAAATACGGCCCGTAAATTCATCAACAATCAACACCTGACCATCTTTTACCACATAATCAACATCCCGACGAAAGAGAGAATGCGCTTTGAGTGCTTGCTGCACATGGTGCAATAAGTTCATATTTTCAACGGCATACAAATTATCAATGCTGAAAGCACTTTCTATCTTATCAATTCCTGCCTCAGTAAGCTGAGCAGAACGTGCTTTTTCATCAACTTCAAAATCTTCACCTTTTTTCAAACGAGAAATAACGCGATTTGCTTCAAGATAAAGCTTGCTACTTTCTTCTGCTGAACCAGAAATGATAAGCGGCGTACGCGCTTCATCGATTAAGATAGAATCAACTTCATCCACAATGGCATAATAAAGAGGACGCTGCACAAAATCTTCCGCACGAAATTTCATATTATCGCGCAAATAATCAAATCCAAGCTCGTTATTCGTCGCATATAAAATGTCTGCCTGATATGCTTTCGTTCGCTCTTCATCGCTCATATTATTGTAAAGCGCAGCAACTTCCATCCCAAGAAAATTATATATTGGAGCCATCCACTCAGCATCACGCCGAGCAAGATAATCGTTCACTGTTACCAAATGCACTCCCTTACCAGTAAGCGCATTTAAATAAAGCGATAATGTAGCAGAAAGCGTTTTTCCTTCACCTGTCCTCATCTCAGCAATTTTTCCTTGATGAAGTACTACACCACCCATTAGTTGCACATCATAATGGCGCTCACCAATCGTTCGCTTTGCCGCTTCTCGCACCACAGCAAATGCTTCAGGCAAAATATTATCTAACGTCTCGCCTTGAGAAAAGCGCTCACGAAATTCGTTTGTCTTAGCCGCGAATTGCTCATCTGAAAGGGCACTCACAACCGGTTCAAACGAATTGACTTTTTCCACTATTGGGCGCAATCGCTTTATCTGACGTTCGTTATCGGTACCTAAAATTTTCGAAAGTATTTGGGTAATCATATATATCCTTACAAAACCACGACTCCGATGAGTCTTTTATATGGTTATTGACTATACCATATCCAAAGCAAACCCTCAATAATGATGCCTATTTTATCGCCACCACCGTCATTTGGCGCCCAACCAAATCAGGGCTTCCTATTGCAATTCCACGCCGATATGAATGAAAGCGAATATCACAGATCGTGCAAGAATTGTATTCTTTGTGAATGGATTTCATTCCCTCCTGCAATACTTGTTGCTCCACAAAAAGGGGCAAATCAAAAAAAACCTTACTTCCCATAGAATGTATAACTTGATCAACATATGGATAGGCCTCAAGTTGAGCAATAAACCCAGGCTGCACTTCATAGCAACAACGTTTGGCGCTTGGACCCAAAAATAATGTGAGATTATTTGAATCGCTTTTATATGCTTTTTTCATCGCATTGAGCATCGCAGGCACCACTCCAGCAACTGCGCCACGCCAACCTGCATGAGCAATACCAATCGCATTATACTTGCGATCATACGCTATCACTGGCAGACAATCCGCTGTCAAGATACCAAGGCCTACATGCTGCTCATGAGTGATTAAAAAATCACCATCCCGCGAAAAAGAAGGAATTGTGAGTAGATTTTTTTTCGCCACAGCAAAACCATCAACTCCATGCACTTGCCGTAAAAAAAGCAAACTTTGTAACTGAAGCCGTTCTGCCACTGGAACTATTGGTTTACGAGAAAGAAGTTCAAAATCATTCCAATGCTGATATTGGTTTGGATACATCTCATCTTTAGCATCGCCAAAATAGATATAATACCGAGGAGCAGAATGAATAACCATACATCCCATTCAAGCGAAGGGCCCTTAAAAAAAGCCCTTTTATTTTTTTACCCAATTGTTTTACGTATTTTGATTTTGTTTGTGCAATGCTGCTTGTTCCCTTATGATTGCCTCACGAACCTTTTGATCCGCTTTGTACAGTTCAGTTTGCTGTTCTCTCAAAGTTTTTTCTCGTTCAGCATTTACTTTATCCTGCTCAACTTGCACTCTCTTTTTTTCCGCAGCTACGCGCTCTTTTTCTACGCACAGTTTCTCTTTTTTTCGCTCATCTTCTTTGCGGATCCTTTCCCGCTCAAGCGCCAGCTCTTTTTCATGTTGCTTATCTTTTCTGTGTATTTTGCAATCTTTTGCATATTCATCCAAAGAAACTACCGTATCCCGTAACACAGTAAGAAAGGCGGTAAGATCATCAACGCGCTTTAAAAGATCATACGCTCTTGGAGAGAATGAATCCTCATAATCGAATAATACAGCATATCCGGTTACTGCATTTCGACGATTATCTAAAGACGAAAGTGCTGCATTAGCTTCTTGAGCAACATACGCAAATGGATACTGCTGTTTACCGGCATATACGCCCTTAACCTTAGCAACCAAATCCTGAGAATACTGAAATGAAAGTTTTTGGGCAAATGCATCAAATCGCTTGAATTCTTTTTCAAGCCTGAAAAAACGAGTCAATGCTTCTGCGTTCTGTTCAATCTGATTCAGCTCTTCTATCAATCCAGCTGCGTGCCCAAAAAGCATTGGATATTTTTCACATACATCAGCTTTGTCTCTGAGAATAGTTACATCACGTTTAATGCTTAAAAGAAGATGAGATAAGGAATCTGTTCCATTACGTGTGCAAAAATCGAATAGTTCTGATACTAAACAACTACGCACCTGCACATATTGAGAAGAAAGTTCACCTAAAAATCGATGCAATATAAAAAAGGATGCATGCTCTTTCCAAAAAATCGTCATGATTTTCAGTTTTTCTCTGAGATTCACCAACTCTTTATAACATTTTACCAATCTTTCATCTTCAGACTTTCCATCTTTTTCATCCTTTTCCATCCTCTGTCTCAGTAATTGAATTTTGCGATTAAGTTGCGGAAGATCTTTTGCAACATCTTTTAACCGCCCAATATCTTTATGCCCTGTTAATTCATTCAACTGGATTTCAGACGTATGTTCTAATATTCCGAGTTTATATAAAAAGGTAATCGAACTATGTTTATTGTGCACCGCATCATACAATCTTTGAGCTTGATCGGCTAATTCTTGATTGGATATTTCTTGATTATACCAATTATAAAAACACCATATTCCTGCTCCACACCCTAAAATAACCGCTCCTATTCCAATTTTTTGATTATCTAGTGCACGAGACTGCATTGGCACTCCTGCAAATGAAAAAAAACACAGCAACTGCAATAGTTTTTTGCTATTCATGGCATACCTCTTAATCGTTGCAATCCATAATCTTCTGTTGAGAGGTAGTATAGCACAATTTATATGCCTCGCAATCGCCCAAAACACTTTTAAATAACACTTTTGACGTCTATTTGAATATGCCGTATTATGTTTGAATATTCTAAATAAATTATCTAATATCGGAGGTTATTCATGAAAAAAATACTTTTTTTGCTATCGATGCTCTCTATTGGATCAATTAGCGCAGGCATTACGGTAATAAACGATACAGACAAGCCAAATGGTATTTTGTGGAGAACTGCATTAGGAGATGCGTTTTATCGTCTTTCGAAAGACGAGACTATCAAGATTGAAGTAGCAAAGATCGTACAAATAGAAAAACAAAGAAAAGGAAAGTCTAATTTATGGCTTTCAGTCAATCCTAACCAACAAACAGTATTCATTTCAGCAACAATCGCCAAACACAACGAAATATCTAGAAAAGCCTATCAAAGAAAAAAAGTAAGACAGGCAGATCGAAAAACCAATTTTAAATGATACTAAGTAAAAAGAGGAGCAAAAAGCTCCTCTTTTTTATATCTACGCTTTACCAACCTTACTGAAGGCCACCCATCCGACAAACTGTAGTCTCGCACTTAGGACACTTCCCTTTTGCTATTTTCGTGCCTTTTTTTGTTTTTGATTCTTTTGGATTTTTCATTTCAACTTTCTTTTTGCACTTAACACAATATCCTTTGGTAGCCATTACCCATCTCCTTATAATAGTTTAGTTATTTACATCGTCTTGCTGGCGCGCTTGCTTTCGTAGAAAAGTTGGCACATCTAAATCATTGAGATCAATCTCTTTACTCATTTCTATAGTATCAAAATCAACACCTTGGGGTTCAGTTTCTTGGGCTTGTTTTTCTTCATTATTGCTTCCTTCATGCTGTTTTGGATCTTCCACTTTTGGCTCATATCCTCCTACCTGAACCTCTGATTTTTCAACTTCTTTTGAAGTATCACGAACTGTTGGTTTTATAGGAGTATCCTGCTGAACATTCTGATCTCGGTGGCATCCTGTCGCAATGATAGTTACAATAACATCATCCTCTAGGGATTCGTCAATAACTGATCCGAGAATAATATTTGCATCCTCATGCGCCTGCTCATAAATTACTGAAGCGGCTTCCCTAATTTCATGCAATCCCAAATTTTTACCGCCGGTTATATTCAAGAGCACTCCATGCGCTCCTTTGATACTCACATTTTCTAAAAGAGGAGATGAAATTGCGGTTTCTGCAGCTTTGCGGGCTCGTTCAGGGCCTGCTGCTTTTCCAGTCCCCATTACAGCAATACCACGATCGCGCATAATAGCGCGCACATCGGCAAAATCAACATTTATATGACCCGGCTTGGTGATAATATCTGAAATACCACGAACGGATTGCCCCAATACCTCATTAATCATACCAAACGCTTCAATCATCGATACGTTCTGGTCCACTACATCAAGTAATTTTTGATTCGGGATGATAATCATGGTGTCCACTTCATTACGAAGCAAATCTACTGCATCCAACGCAATTTCCGAACGCCGTTTTCCTTCAAATAAAAATGGCTTCGTTACAATCGCAATAGATAAAATTCCTTTTTCACGTAATGCTCGAGCGATAACAGGCGCAGCTCCAGACCCTGTACCACCGCCCATGCCCGCTGCAATAAAAACAATATCAGCATCACCAATAGCATCGAGGACCTTATCAAGATCCTCTTCTGCTGCCCGCTGACCTATTTCTGGATTTGCTCCGGTACCCAAGCCTTTTGTAGATTTGATACCTATCTGAAGTTTTTGGTCTGCTTTTGAAAGATCGAGCGCTTGTGCATCAGTATTTACCACGATGCATTCAAATCCTTCATAGCCAGCATCAATTATACTATTGACGGTATTACCACCTGCACCTCCAATACCGATTACCTTGATAGTAGCAACCGATACGAATTCTCTTTTTTCTGTTTCCAGTGCAATCATTGCATCTCCTTGTACTGGTTAAAAGAAATCAACCATCCATGCTTTCATGCGATTAAACACTTTTTTAATCAATGGCCCACTCAATTCACTCATCTCATTTTCTTTTTGTTTCTTTATAGTATGCAAAAGAAGGCCATAACCGGTAGCGTAGATAGGACTTTGCAATGAATCCGGTATAGAAAAGGGCACTTTGGGGTGACCAATCCGTACCGGCATATCAAGTATTTTTTCAGCAAGAGGCTGTATTCCTTTGAGCAATGAACCTCCTCCAGTTAACACCATTCCGGTAGTAATAAAAGATTTTAAACGCCTCTTGATAATTTCATCTTGCACAATTGAAAGCAATTCTTGAGCACGGGGCTCAAGAATGCGAATAAGATCTGAAATATGTACTACTTGCTTCTGCTCACCATGCACCATTTCAACTTCTATAAAAGAATCCTCTTCCAATTGTGTAGATACGGCAATGCCTTGTTCTTTTTTAACGCGTTCCGCATCTTTTAGAGTCGTACACAACCCAATAGCTATGTCATTGGTAAAGTGATTACCCGCAACGGGAAGTACTTTCGTATGCCGAATGCTTCCCTGCTGATAAATCACCAAATCTGAAGTTCCACCACCCACATCCAAAAGAGCTACTCCTAATTTTTGCTCATCTTCGCTCAAAACGCACAAAGCGGAAGCTAATTGCTCTAGCACAATATCCTGAACTGTCACTCCCGCAGATTCACAACATTTCACTAAGTTTTGCACCGAAGCAATCGCACCCATAATAATATGCGCTTGTACTTCTAAACGAATTCCGTGCATCCCGATAGGATCAATTACTTTATCTCTGCCATCAATAACGTAATATTGAGGCAATACATGCAGAATTTGTTGGCCAGCAGGAATTGGCACAGCTCGGGCTGCTGCTAACACGGCAGCCACATCGCTTTCTCGTATATCTCCTCGTTTTATGGGAACCACTCCTTGCGAATTCATTGATCTAATATGAGATCCCGAAATACCAACCGTTACCGATTCTATTGGCATTCCCGCCATAAGTTCTGCCTCTTTGAGTGCTGATTTAATTGAAAATATCGTTTTGGCTACATCAACCACCACGCCTTTGCTCAGGCCATTGGATGGGGCTTTGCCACAACCTATAATTTCAACTTCTTGTCCGTCTAATTGCTTTGCAACCAAAACGCATATTTTGGTTGTTCCTACATCGATCGTAGCAATAACACGATCATTGAATCCCTTTGCCATTACGCCCCCCTTTGTAAGCGTGATAACACTATTTGATGGTCGAATCTTACATCAGCAACCCATGCCATTTTGGTTGTATTGTTTTTTTTAACCGTTTCCTTCAATTGATCGCATGCATCACGAATGGCCCCTATAGGAAGACAAGACGCATTACAACAAATAGTAAATGATGGATCTTTTTTATCCTGTAAGTACCATTTTTGTTCATCTTGCATACTCACCATAAAATGATCAAAAAGCCTTTCTTTAATACTGTGCTTAATAGCTGCCATAATTTCTTTTGAAACCGTTTTAGAAATCACTGAAGTCACCTGAACCTGAGGTAAATGTCCCAATACATAGCACGCATAAAAATCAGAAGAGATAATTGTCCGGTTTTCAGTGAGCACATGAGCATCGTTGATTTGTACTACCGGATCGGGAGCTAGAATAGATATTTCTGCCATGTTATAGGGCAGTGAGCGAATTTCAATCTGCTTGATATCCGGAAATATGCGAAGGAGATCCTGCATCACAACAGAAGTTTGATACTGCCCATCGCACTCAAGAAACGCCACTTGCTTTTCAATATCGGTACATATATTTGCAGATAATTGGGGATCAAAAGAATAAGATATATAGCGAATAGCGCAGATTTTTGAACAGACTTTATGCAATGTAGCAGCAACCCCAAACACACAAAAAGCTATTGCAAAAAAATAAGATATATTGACTCGTTTTCTCATCCCTCTTTCCCCACTAGTATGAGACATATTCTAGTAATCGTATTACCGATTTTTAGGGCAAAGAGTCAATGCTTTCGTAAAATAGGCTTCTTTGTATACCTAGGTATTATTCCAAGCCAGATCCTCTTACGTATCTATTTTTAAAAAATTTAACGGCTTCAACATCTCTTTTTTTCTCTGGATGATCATATACGTGAAAACCATTTTTACGTAATAAAAGTCTCATTCCATCAGAAAATAGCTCATCTTGAAATGCTGATTCGGAAAAAGAAACTGTTAGTTTTTGAAATAATCTTGAATCCAGAAAACAATCTAATTGTATTAAAAACTTTCCATCTGGGACAGAAAAGGGAAAGTCTAATTGAACCGCATCAAACCTATTGTTCTTATTCTTATACCACCACACGAATACATCATATCTGTGATCCTTACTCTGCAAAGACCATTTATAGAATACTTCTGTATCTTGCTTCTTAACTTGCGATGCCACTGTGAAGCAGAAAAATAGTCAAAAGCAATTTTTTCATGTCTTTACTCCTTAATAAGGGCGACGTTTTTCAGGAGAAGGATAAATAGCCGTAAGCATATATTTGTTGTTAGCAACAATACGGTATCCTGCTTGAGCAAGAGAAGCAGTAAAATTTAGTTTTTGGCGCCCAGACAATTCTTTTTTTACAACTGAAACCATTACCTTCTCGCAATTACGATTTTCAATAAAAAGGGAAAAGAGGCTTTTCAATTTTGAGACGGGCACGACTTTATGTAATTTTATTCTACAAACCTTGCCTTCTACTTGAGCAGTTCCAAAAACACCTGTTCTCTTATCATTTAACGAAATCTTTGATAATACGTTTAGTGGCAATGTACTATTTATCTTTTTTTCAATTAATTCCTGTGAACTAAACACTCCCTGAAGAAAGGAAAAAGACAATAGGATCCCCGCAAACACAACTATTCTCATAGATTCCCTAAATAAGATGATGTTTTGTGCTAATCATAAAAAGTAAAATTCCTGCTGCCACTGAAGCATTATATGAAACGTCAGCCGTCTTTTGAGGCAATGTAATGGAAGTGCCAAACGAACTCAAAGATTTTGAAATACCAACAGCCTCATTGCCAATAACCAAGCAGATGGGCAGATCATACGACTCTTTAGTAGCATCACGTCCCTTGAGCATAGCTAAATAAATGCTATAACCAAGTTTTGAGAGTACCTGCAAGCCTTCCTGTGCAGAAGATACGCGTTGAATCTCAAGATGTTCAGAAAGACCCGCAGAAGCTTTTATAGCAACCGCGCTAAGCAGCGCTGAATTTCTTGTTGTCATAATCACACCGCTTACGCCTGTGCAATAAGCTGAGCGTAAAATCGCTCCAAGATTACGCGTATCTTGTATCGAATCAAGCAGCACTACAAAAGGGTGTGTTTTCGGATCAAAAGACTTTTTACGAAATGGAAATATCTGCACCCAAGCAACCACTCCTTGATGTTCTGTACTTCCAGACATATTTGCAAGCACATCACGAGAAACGTACTGAATAGGAATTGGATACTTTGGCATTGCTTTCTCAATCTCACGCCACTGCTTGGGCACCGGTTTTGTGGTATAGATTGAGATGATTTTTCGTCGCTTTGCCTTTAAAAGCTCAATAATGGGATGTATCCCATATATCAGTTCGCCTTTAATGTTTTTTTTCTTTCTCACCATAAAAAAGCCTTTCTTTTCTGTTTTATAATAGCAAAATTTCAAATTATTACTATATCAAACAACACTCATTAAAACTTGAATACCACTGCCTCAAACAGTATAATTATAGCTGAAAATGCTATTTCATATAACCTTAATAAACGGATGAATTCTTTGCGGACATGGATTGAAATTAATCCTGATCACTTTGATCATAATATTACCCAGTATAAAAGAATTATCGGCCTTCATAATCTTTCAGTAGTTATTAAAGCCAATGCATATGGCCATGGCATTACGCAAATAGCTCATCTTGCCAACAGTAATCCCCTGGTACATTCCCTCTGCGTAGCCACCATTGACGAAGCGTTGCAAGTCAGAAAAGCCGGTATTACTAAACCCATCATCATGCCAAGCGTTTTAGAAGGAGATCCTCGTCAGATTATCGATAAAAATGTGGCACTCGCCATCTATGATTATGAAAGTGCTCATCGATTACAAAAAATAGGAGCTCAGCACAACTATATCTTTCCCGTGCATCTCAAGATAGATACTGGCCTTTCGCGGCTTGGTGTTTTGCCAGAAAAGGCCTTCTCATTTGTAGAAACAGTACAAAAAATGCCTAATCTCTCAATTCAAGGTATTTACTCCCATTGCGCCGAATCACACAAGCAAGAGAATGCTTTTACGCTCGAACAACAAGCCATATTTAAACACATTATTGATGATTTTAAAGAAAAAGGCACAGTATTTCCATTTGTTCACTTTGCTAATTCTGCAGCCACCACCACATTGGATCTTCCCTTTTGCAATCTTTTTCGTATTGGCATCGGCGCATTTGGGCTTTGGCCAAGCCTTGAAAATAAAATCGCTACGCAAAAAAAATATCCTTGGTTTAATTTGAAACCGATACTCACATGGAAAACCATTATCAGGAATATCAAACAAGTCTCTGCTGGTAATTTTATCGGTTATGATCGCACGTACGAGGCCTCCCGTGACATGCGTATTGCCACATTGCCAATTGGGTATTACGACGGTTACGATTTTCGGTTATATAACACCGGATCTGTTATGGTGCATGGAAAAAATGCCCCAATAGTTGGACGCATCTCTATGAATATGTGCAGTATTGACGTTTCTCACGTTCCAACCGCACGCATGCATGACGAAGTTATTTTGATGGGACCTCATCCTACTATTCATCCTTATCAACTCGGTCTTCTTGCGGGCAATCCAAATGTAAGAGAGATGACTACCAAAATTAATCCCGAGATTCCGAGGGTAATAATTAAAAAAACTACTACTCTGCTAGAAAAAGATCTCTCTAAAAAAGCCATAGCCCTTCAATAAAAATAAGGTATACTGTACTATTTTATATCTATTCATACGCAAAAAGGAGCCTTTGCATGTATATTCTTGAAGGGAATATGGGCGCGGGAAAAACAACCTTTTTACGCCTACTAGCAGCACATATGCCAGCGATCCAAACCGTTGAGGAACCAATCAATAGTTGGCAAAGCACAGTATATGGCAAGTCTGTATTAACTAATTTTTATGAAAATCCAAAAAGATGGGCCTATACCTTTGAACTTTTGACGATGATTTGCCGCGTTGAAGAACATTTAAAGATGCAAATAAATGAGAATCAAATCAAAATTGGCGAGCGATCAATTTATTCTGGATATTATTGCTTTGCTCATAATAGCTACGCTCAACATTTTATGACCGATCTTGAATGGCAGATGTATCAAGAATGGTTTTCTCTTCTAATACCCAACAAGTGCTTGCCTCCGAAGGGATTTATTTACTTGCGCGTCTCTCCTGAAATTGCCTATGAACGAATCAAAAAGCGAAATCGCCACGCAGAAAAAACATTGTCTTTTGCCTATCTTAAGCAAATCCATCGGCGACATGAATCATTTTTAATCAAAAATGATAATATCTTGCCTATTTTAAAACGAGTACCCGTACTTACCCTCGACTGCAATGAAGAATTTGAAAGCAATCCAGCGCAACTTCATCGGCATATGCATGCCATTCAATCGTTTCTTGTGCAAACTGGTGCCACCGTACAGCCATATAAACAAAGACATATACATCATCACTCTATTGCTGTTTAAAAAAGAAAGGGCACGGTAGCTCGTTAACTTTATGGCACACAGCATCTGACTGAAACTCAGCTAAAAGGCGCCAATTAGAAAAAATCGTTGCTTCAGTGATCGCAGCCGACGTATTTTGAAACCATTATTTGGTTTAAAAGTTAGACCTATCACCCAAGAAAATAGAATCACGGTGCGTCGATGTTGGTGATAGCACAAGGCAGGCTCGTATCAATCCATACGATAGATACGGTGCTTGCCTACTTTTAAAGTCATTCCTGATTTCCACGGAACTTCTGCTTTAAAATCAATAATTGGTTCTCCATCAATCAATATCGATTTTGATTCAATCAAACGTTTCGCTTCAGATGAGGTTTTAATTGCACCAATTTTTTTGAGAAGTTCAACAATCCAGATCGGATTTGCAGCGTCGGCTGGCAGGCTCACTGACTGCGCCTTTGAATAATCTTTCTTTTGAAAAACTGCCTCAAATGAATCCCGTGCCGCATCGGCTTCTTTTGTAGACCAAAATTTTTCAATTATTTGATGCGCCATATCTTTTTTTAATGCCATAGGATGTATCGCGCCATACGCAACTTTTTCCTGCATCTCACTAATTTCAGCCGGTGTCTTTGCAAGCAACAACGCGAAATAGCGCCACATGAGATCATCTGAGATCGACATAAGCTTTCCAAACGCATCCGATACAGAATCAGCTAATCCAACTGCATTGCCAAGAGATTTGGACATCTTTTGTACACCATCCAATCCTTCAAGTAATGGCGTCGTGATAACTATTTGTGGTTCTTTTCCAAACTGCTCCTGCAAAAAACGCCCCATCAATAAATTAAATGTCTGGTCTGTGCCGCCAAGCTCTACATCAGCATCTAATACTACCGAATCATATCCTTGAAAAAGAGGATAGAGTAGTTCATGAAAACTAATCGGTTGTTGTTCTTTGAGCCGTTTTTGAAAATCTTCTCGCTCAATAAGCCGGGCAACCGTTACTTTTGAGGCAAGCTTAACTAAATCTTCCATTGAAAGTTTTGAAAGCCATTCTGAATTGTAGCGAATGGTAATTTTTTTGGGATCTAAAATTTTACCCACTTGCTCAAAATAGGTTTTCATATTGCGTTCAATTTCTTTATCTGAAAGAGGTGGGCGCGTTTTTGAACGTCCGCTTGGATCACCAATGCGGCTCGTAAAGTCTCCAATCAAAAAAATAACCTCATGCCCCAAATCTTGAAAATCTTTCATTTTTGATAAAACTATCGCATGTCCCAAATGCAGATCGGGCGCAGTAGGATCCATGCCAAGCTTTATTTTGAGTTTTTTTCCAGAAGCTAATTTTTTTTCAAGGTCTGCTTGAGGAGAAACCTGAACAGTTCCAGCAATTATTTTTTCAACTTTATCTGTTTTCATAAACTACCTAGTTACGCCAAGCCAATAGCCCGACTGATTCCAAAGCCGGCTGTTGCAATAAGCTCAATAGCCAACATACGCAATGGCTCTGAAAAAAGAATAATCAAAATAATCGGAATCAAAATTATAAGATAATAATTAATTTCTTGATAGGTAGAGGATCGATCCATTATAAAAAACATACCCACACTGAAACTGTTCAAAATGAGAGTTAACACTCCTAAAACTACGTTCAAATATACAAACGCAATGACTATAAAAGAAAGAGTTAAGGTTAGCGAAGAAAGCGACGGACAATTAGTAACTAAGAAAAAGTGAGACATGTTTTGCCTGTATCTCAGCATCTGTTGGGCAATAAAAAGCATCCGTGGGCCAACCGTAATGATCAAAACAGTTATCCCAATAAATGCTGCCAAAAAATAAGTTACTGTATCGGCAAAATAGGCAACTACGACTTTAAGACGCCTATGAGGCTCTTCAATCTGTAAATGATTTATGGGTACATATCTCCCCCATCCAAAAAAGAAAAGAAAAAGAAAAATCAGACCGATCATATCAATATGTACAAGCGGATTGAGAGATGTAAATCCGAGAGATGCAGCAGTGTCATCTCCCATTTTTTCAGCAACCCAGGCACGAAATGCTCCAGCAAGCGTAACCGCAACTGCGTAGGCTAAAAAAAACGTCATTAATGTGATTATTAATTCTGTAGTTTGCATAGTTACCATAAGGGCCTCGATAAGCTATAAATCATAATGAAGTAGTGTACGGAAAATATCAGATTCGGTCAATTAAGATCCCCAGATTATGGCTCTACAAAGACCTATGACGTGTATCTTTCATAAACCATCAACCTTTGTTAGAATGGTGCATCAATTTTGAGTAGTGATATATATCAAAGGAGAATAATGGAACAGCGCCAAGAGCAGCCAACATCGCTTTTATATCGTATTGTCCCCCCAACGTTTTTAGCGTTTATTACTGGACTCGTGTACTACCCTTCGCTCTCTTACGAATTTCAATTTGATGACATTGCTAATATTACCAAGCATTTTCAAATTCGGCATTATGCGTTGCTTGACCTGTTTTTTTCAGGAACACGCTGGATTAGTTATTGGGTCAACTCACTGCATTATAAATTAGGAAAATTTGAACCATTCTCATATCGGCTTGGCAATGTCTTGATTCATACGGGTAATGGTCTTTTAATTTTTTTCATTTTGCAGATACTTCTCACACGGCTCCCCCGGGAATCTTTTTTTAAACGTAATGCATTTGGTTTAGCATTCCTTACAGCACTCCTTTTTTTACTCCATCCTGTCCAAACGCAAACAATCTCGTATGTTATTCAAGGGCAGCTTGAGGGGATATCAGCATTATTTGCTTTAAGCATGACACTCTGCTTTCTGGTGCGATCTTACACAAAAAAAAGGTGGGTTAAATTGAGTATAACCGCTCTTTTTTTTGTGCTTGCGCTATTTTCCACCGGCACAAAAGAGATTGCAATTGTCGTTCCTGTTTTGATTATGCTCGTTGATTGGTTTTTTGTAGCGCGCGGTTCTTGGAATTCATTTAAAACACGTTTTTGGTTTCACACTCTAAATATCTGCACCGTTTGGGGAGTATATGTATATCTGCTCAAACCCAAATTTTTCATAGATCTATTCGGTTTCAAAATGGAAGTAGCGAATAATCTTGGAAATGTTATTACGCCAAACCCGAATCAATCTATTAAACCGCTTCATTTTTTTATTTCCCAGTTCAAAGTAATTCTTCATTATTTGTGGATTTTCATATGGCCTCTCCATATTAGCGTTGAATATGATTGGGTACTCGTTAAAAGTTTTTTTTCACTTGATTGCCTATTCCCTTTTCTTGCGCTTTGTTGTATGGCCTACATCCTGTATAAAGTACTACAGCGAGATACTACAAATATCATCGGCTTTGCTGCACTTTGGTTTGCAATTAATATTGCCCCCCGATCAAGCATTCTTCCCTCGCCAGAGCTGCTTGTTGATTATAAAACCTACCTTGCTTCGTTTGGCTGGCTTTTTATTATAAGCGCAGCTGCTGTGAAATCTTATGAATGGATTAAATGGCAGAGTAAATCATTTAAACAATTTTCAGAAACATACAAAATGCCTCATATACTCGTTGCAGGCATTACCGGTTTGTTGGCGTTCGGCACCATCAACCGCAATACCATCTGGAGATCGGGCCTTGATTTTTGGGCAAATATCGTTAATAACGCGCCGGGAAAAGCACGGGCTTACAATAATTATGGCGTTGAGCTTTCTCAAAAATTAGGAAAATTTGCAGAATCAATTCCCTACTTTAGGCATGCTATTGAAATGGATAAAAACTATCGCGATCCCTATAATAATCTTGCAGTAGCCTATGCAGCTACTCATCAGCTTGATCGTGCTATCGAAACATTGCAGCTCAGCTTGAAAATTAATCCTTATTACCCTGAAGCATACAACAATATCGCATCATTCTTGATTGAAAAAAAAGATTACGCGCAAGCAAAGCGGGCATTAGCGGTAGCACTACAACTGCGCCCCTATTATGGCAAAGCGCACTTTAATATGGGGCGCTTATTGATGGAAGAAGGTGAAGCTGAAACGGCATGGGAGTCTTTCAGAAAAGCTTGCATGGAAGCAGATCTTGATAATGAGGCCGGCTTTTTTGGTTTTGCTCGTTGCAGCCTTTTTTTGAAAAAATATGAAGATGCCATCTTTGGATGTAAAAAAGTACTTGAATATAATCCAGCAAATACCGAAGCTGAATTTACCTTAGCAAATGCTTATTATATGGC
>SDBT01003006.1_pt1 | contig 29330 bp, 23 predicted proteins | sample 2277101 | NCBI WGS metagenome assembly SDBT01 (sample SAMN10404973, study PRJNA504765) | marine sediment metagenome | isolation source: marine sediment core GS10_PC15, 103 cmbsf | place: Arctic Ocean: Southern Knipovich Ridge | collected 2010
ATATTTTCACTCTCAGAATAGAACGCTGATGACGCGGATTCTGCGGATTTCCGCTGATTTCAGGGTATTTCCCGTGGATTTCCTTCTTTTTCTTTTTTGCTCAAGCTTTTTCCAAAAGCTTGAGCCGCGAGTATCCGCCCAATCCGCGTCATCAGCGTTCTATGATCTGGCCTTTTCAGACACGCTCTTAGAGTTCCTGGGCGGTATGAAAAATCCCCCCAGCCCCCTTTTCAAGGGGAGTATCAAGCTTTTGAAAAATCTTGAGCAAAAGAAAATAAGGAGGGGCTTCGCCCACAAAAAGAAAACTTGAAAATCTTTTGTTAAACTTGCTTACAGGTTTTATTTCCTATGCCCTGTATAGCAATCGAGTTTGAGCAGCAAGTTCATGAAAAATTCATGTGCCGCAATATAGCGCCGGTCAACCTCGGCCAGATCACCCAGCTTATGCCCTTTCACGATGATGGCAGAGCACTGTTCGTGGGATAGGAATCCGTCATATCCGATCTCCTTGCAGGCTTTCAGGAAGACTTCCCACTGGCACGGATCATCCTCGCTTCCCGGTATTACTTCCTCCCAGGAATAGGGAGCGCCACCTACTGTCGCCTGTGCTGCAATGGAGATGGTATGCGAATATACCATCAGCCCTTTCATACTATGGATCGTTTCCCTGATAAACTCTGGGTCCTGAGACTCAAGAAGCGGAAGATCAACTCCGACTTTCAGGCTGTCTACATTGATCTCTTCCAGCAGTTCGAGAGTCTCCCTGTTGTTACCAGTGATCTCCGGGTGAGTCTGTAGGGCAAGGGTTATTCCCTGATCCCGGGCATAGAGAGCTACTTCCGTGATCCCTTTTCTGACCTGATGCCACGCCTCCAGCCAGTCCTCATTCCTGGAGACGCGTCTCGATCGCGACTCGAAGGCGGGAGCGCCGTATCCCTGACCTGCGTATGGGTTCTGGAAATAGCCATAGAATCCCGCCAGAATCCGGACTATACCCATGCCCATATCTTTAGCCAGATCAATGCAGTGCCGCACGTAAAGTACCTCTTTTTCCTGAGGATACAGAAGCATGTGGTTGGCTTCCATGAAATTGGTGCAGCATACCACCGCTCCAAATTCCAGATCAAGCTCCTGTGCCAGTTCCTTCAGTTTCTTCCGTCTGTCAGGCGTCAGATCCAAAGGAAAGCCAACCGGACGATGGGCATAGATGCACACAGCATCATACCCGAATTTTGCGGCTCTTCTCATCGCTTCCTCAAGAGGCGCTTGTTCTCCCGGCGCAGTGAAATAGCCGCCGTATCCAATAGAATCAAGGCTAAGTTTCATTCTAATTTCTCCGTTCTGTCAATGATGATGTGGGTGGTTATGAGTTTTCATCTTCTTGCCATGTTTTCCCGCTGCCGAGGTGAAGACCGACCTCAGTCTCTGGTGGCTTTCCTCATCGGCTTTGATGGAGAGTGTATCTACCCATTCCAGTCCGCCGTGAACAAGCGTCATTATGTAAACCGCGTCAGAGGGATTGTAGATCTCCTGCCCATCCACCACCACGTATATGGGTGAAGTATGGGCGGCTACGTTCACCGGCCAGACGTGCCAGACTCGATAGCGGCTGAAGCATCGCGCTGCGAGCCATCCACTGCCATCGACCTTTATCTTTTCTTTTAGCTCCAGACGATTGGTGTCGGATTCGGATTTCTGGCTTGCCACCACCTGACCGTTATACACGATCTCAAGCCCATGTATAGGTTGCGCGCAGACTGCCCATGCGTCTATTTCCAGCGTTCCGCCGCCGGATGACATCTTGATCTCCTCGCTTACCTCGTGTCCATCGGCTGTCAGACCAATCAACGGGCCGCTGGAGGTGAAAGTCCGTCCGGCGCGCACTGCTTTGCCCCAGTTATCGAAGCTGAATTCGTCATCTGAGCCGAGCTTGGCATAAGTTCGCACGCCGCCCACTGGCATACCGGCTGACATTTTATCTGTGCCCCCGGCGGCGGGTACCCGGTATCCACAATTCAGGTATCGGTACCATTCGCGTATGGAACTGGAGTCCAGCGAATCGTTGAACATGCTGAACTGCCGGACTTCCAGCGCATCAACTTTGCCCAGTATTATGTCAGCGGCGATCTCGCAGTTGGGGCCGGGGAAATGTGGTCGGATAGCAACGCCGCCTTTGCTGCGCACCTCATCAACCCAGTCCGCCTGGGAGCGAACGTCAGCATCGCCGAACCACGCTTCGCCAGGTCCGCCAGTACACATGGGATAAACAGGCATCCCCTGAGTTCCTAACATGCTCATGTGTCCCAGCATGTGATGACGATTTTCTGTACCTACAAAGACTATTGTCTCTTCGTCAGAGCAGCCAGAAACCTTGCCGGTAATATCGCCAACGTTGGTGAAGAGCTTTCCCCACTGAGAGGCTAACAGGTTGACCAGATTCAGCCCTTCGCACTGTCCCTCCAGCCACGCTGTCTGCGGACTGAGGAAGTGGACGTGCGTATCGGCAGTCATGTACCCTTGCTTCTGCATGTTGGTGAATCTTTTAATCTTCAAGGTGATTTCACGCGTTCCCGGCTCTATGTTCAGTTTCTTACGCACGGGCTGATACTCAAAACCTTTGGTCAGTTCAACGAATACATCGCCCACAGGCAGATCCATCTGAAACTCGCCGGGCACATACGCAAATGTGTCGCCGCCCAATACTATATTGCCGCCTTCATCCTCGAACCAGTTGGTATTTACGTCCGCGGGATGTCCATAAGGCGGGAGATATTCGCCGCGAGGCCCCAGAAATCGCGCCCGCGTGGCCACCAGTTGGCCTGTTTCCTCATCCACGATCTTCACGTGCGCCCAGGTCTTGTGAGGATGGCATAGCTCAACGCGCGCTCCGGAGGGATGGGACGCCTCGCCGGATTCCAGGGCTTCGCCATAAGAGAGTTCCAGCTTTTCGTCCCCCAACTGAATCTGGAACGAGGCGGCTTTGGAACCAGTGGCTTCTACCATGATGTTCCGCACCGGCTGCGGCTCTCGCTGTGCTTCAGAGCCTAGACCTGCCTGCGGATCTTCCAGCCATTTTTTCTCATCCAAACCGGGTTCGGGATACATCCGCGTTACGTGTCCCATATCCAAGTCCACCGACACCGCCGACATGAGAGCTTCCTTTCCATCAGGCAGCGAGAGGCGGAACGTGTTGCGCGGCCAGTGTCTGAGCGGATGATCGGGGAAGTGAGCCAGCGTGATGCCGAAAATGGCGACCCCGTCCTGAGTGAGACATTCCAGCTTTATGCTGTCAAGCTTCTTTTCGGCATTGGGATTGGGCAGGGCGTAGATCCAGATACCCGGTAAACCATTGCTTCCTGTACCCGTATGCCCCCTGCCCCAGCCGCCTCGCACATCTCCGCGCAATGGAATGGGAGATGCCATGGTCTCAGCTACAAAAGCCCGTCCCAACGGATTCCTCAGAGGACAAATCTCAAATCGGCGACGCATGGCTGCTGAATGCTGAGTTCCGTCGGCATAAACCAGAGTATACCGGGCGACCTCAGCACCTATGGACGGAGCCATACCATCGCCGGGCCGCATAGCACAGCAGTGAGTCACGCAAACGTAGTGTGCCTGCTTGCCAATTGGCACTGAGATTGGCTCACCGGCCTCTTTGCCATCAGTTGGCGCAGGGAGGACAATCAACTGACTATTATGGAGAAATGGTATCCCCCGAGCTGACACATTCTCCAGAGTAAGTTGCTCAAAGGCGCTGATAGTTCCATCATCCCAGCGCGGTTTTTCGCCAGGCTCTGGAGATGGCCCTGATAGGGATGCGTTATAGTGATCAGATAGCGGAATAGGCGTGAACTTTTCCATGATGTTCCTCCTCCATTATTGCGACAGGGCACTGTTAAATCTCTCACCGCGTTACTGAATCTGAAAAGAGGGATAATACCGAAGTTTGACAGTTATGAAAAAGTGATTACGGTGACAGAGGAAGCTGCAGATCCAGCAGTGATTGCGCCAGTTCCAGATCAACAGCGTCAGAAACGCGGCTGATAGTGTCTTCCTGACAATCCGAACCGACTTGGCTTTTCTCAATCAGGCCATTTTCGCCCTCAACACAGTCTACCCAACCACCTCCAGGCATACCGAAACCAAGGCCCCTACCAAAATCAACACACCGAGCCCGACCTCCCATTTCCGAAATCTCGGAAATGACCGAGAACTCGGCCCATAAGCCAGTAACATGATACCTAGGGCAAGCTGAAACACCAGATAAATAGCCTCAATCCGATACACCGCCGCAGTCGCTAGAACAATCGTTGCGATGACAACGACCTTGACAAAGGGATTTTCCCAATCCAACCGGGCTTGTTTCGTTTCGACCTGAACCGTCGGGGGCAGTTTTGCTTGCACTACACGGACCACCTCGTCGACCGGTTCAAACCCAAAGAGCACAAGCGGCCGCCTTCCTGTCGTGAAGATTTCGACGACTTGAGGTTCGCCACTATGGTTTTGCTTGACTCGGACCTTAGTAATGTCGCTCCAGGCGATCCTCTGGGACCTGGTGCCGGCCTCGCGCACCAAGCCGTCTGGTCCGAGATGGAGTTTCAATTGTCGGAATTGGCGAAACATGAAAGAACTCGTCAAAACGTACACCACGAGGACGAACCCCAAAGGAATGACGAGTGGGAGTGCAAGCCTAGCCATCTTCTCTGGCTCGAACTTCGTAGCATAATACCCGAAGATAACAAGGAACACGACCACCATAGTAGTAGAGCCCACGACCATGCCCCGCCGACGGGTTCTCAAGAAGCGCTCGGATATGGCAAAAACTTGGCGTTCGTCGACCATGTCTGGACCTCCAACTAGATTACAGATTGGCAATAAGATTAACACTGAGAAAACTTCAGCAAATTGATCCATTTTAGCTTTGTATATATTGAGTCACAGTCTCTCTCATTTGTCAATGGCTAACTGTCGAACTTCGGTAATACATAAAAGCTAAATCACGATTCTATAATACGATAATCAAGATACTAAGTCAACACAAGAAATAAGCTTGATGTGCGATAATATTGTGATATAATATCCATGTGGATTTCTTTTAAGCTTCGGAATTCGTATGCAAGGGAAAGCGAATTTGACTATCTGAAACACACTCGAAACTACGGGGGGCTTTTATGCACAAGGATTTTTCTGTCAAACTGGCTGCTATGAGCCTGGGTTGGGGGAATCCCAGCGGCGAAAATCTGATTCCTTTTCTGAAAGAGGTAAAAGCGGCAGGCTATGATGGTGTCGCTGGATTTGCTGACACAGCCTGGGATGAATACATGGATCATTCGGCAAAGTTCAGCCAATTACTTGCGGATGAGGAACTCTCTCTGGCAAGTCTTGATGTAAAAACTCACAGGGATCTGGATCAATCCCGACGCATTTGCAGCTTCATGGCTGAATTGGGATGCCGTCATCTGGTCTGTTTGGGTGGTGTGGGTACGGTGGTTGAGGACTATGCTGCTCTAGGGCCGGTTCTTGAGCGTATTGGTGAGATTTCTCTGGAATTCGGCGTCAGGACAGTCTATCATAATGGCCGTACCCGTGAAACTTTTTCTGATATGGAGACCGTGTTGGGCAATTCCGACCCTGGAAAGGTGTTTGCCATGTGCGACACAGGCCATGCTACACGCGATTTCGTGGAGTTGCCGCGCGACGAGCGTGCAGTGCGTTTTATGGAGAAGTATTGGGAACGGCTTGATTTTATCGAATTTAAGGATTGGCATCCGGAGACTGAATTGAATACTCCTGTGGGTGAGGGTTTATGCGGATGGGAGGCCGTCTTCGCTCTGATCAAGGAGAAGAGGTACAATGGCTGGATTACAGTGGAGCAGAATGGATTAAGCCTCGGACGCAGCGCCTTTGAGTGCGCCCGTATCAGCCGTGAGTTTATACGAAAAGGATTAGCTTGACTTCAGCTGTAGGTTGGGTAATGTCGATAAAATACAGCTCACTAGCGCCAATATAGTTGGTTTAGCAGCACCATAATCGAAATATTAGTAACTTAGACCCAACATATTGCTCTGTCCATCTAATGTGACAAAGTCAAGTTACGAGTATAGCTCAAGAGATCGGGAATGGAAAGGGCAGCCAAAAGAGGAGCATTCACAATGGAACAGATGCAAAAACCAAGACGTATTCTCATTGATTCTGACGCAAAAAATGAAATTGATGATCAATACGCGATTGTCCGTGCGCTGATCGCCCCGGAATTAAGTGTAGAGGGAATCACCGCGGCAGGCTTTCATGATCGTAAAAATGGCGCTCGACTGAGCTATGAGGAGGAAATCCGCATCCTGGAACTCATGGGCTTGGCAGGCAAAATACCAGTAGCACTGGGGAGCGCCCTTCCCATGACAGATAAACGTACCCCTCGCCCCACGGACGCGACCGAATTGATTATCCAGCGGGCGATGGCTGACGCAGAGGAGCCGCTATACGTCCTCGCGCTTGGGCAGTTTACCAATCTAGCGTCGGCCTTGCTGATTGAGCCGCGTATCAAGGAACGTGTTGTCTTCGCCTGCATTGACGGAGATTATAAGCATGGGCAGCGCCCGGCCTGGGGAGCCGGCTGCTACAACTGGAAAAACGACGTCGCTGCGGTGCAGGCAATTTTCGAGTCCGATGTACCTTACGTTCACATGCCAGCGCGGAGTGTGAGCGAAAAGATGGATATACAGCGCGAAGTGATCGCGGAAAAGCTGAAAAACTGTGCCCCAATCTACGATTACCTGATTTCACTGTGGGATATGGGCAGATTCAAAAAGTTGGCTCACAAGATATTGTGGGATATTGCCCTGGTCCACGTGATGATTGATCCGGCGCATGGAATGCCTGTCAATGTACCTGCTCCAGTTGTCCACGACGATGGGACAACCACGGACGCGCCGGATAACCCGCGTCATCTGACGGTATATGCCGACATTGATGCAGATGAAATCTATCAGAGCTTTTGGGATGCGGTGGAAGCGGTCACGTAATCGGAAGAACAAAGCTTTGCAGAACCCTGGGAGCGCAGGCATCTTGCCTGCCATATTTAGCAGAATATCTCACCCACTGGAATTTATAGTTTCCTGGACAAGAACCAGACATTCATGCGGAATGAAATCTGAGTGATTTGAAGAACAATTAACCAAATGGAAAGGAACATAAAATGAGTAAATATCGTGTAGGAGTCATCGGTTGTGGTGACAACACCAAGCAGAGAGGCCCTATGGGCTACGCGATGGCCTGGCAACATGGCGAGGCATACGAGAAGCTGCCTGAGCAATGCGAGATAGTGGCCTGCGCAGACATATCCGAGAAGAATGCGAAGGCCTTTTCGGAGCATTTTGGGGCCAAGACCATCTACAGCGACTACAAGGAGATGCTGGCCAACGAAGGACTTGACGTAGTCAGTATCTGCACATGGATGCACCTGCACGCTCAGATGGCTATAGCGGCGGCTGAAGCCGGAGTGAAGGCTATTCATTGCGAGAAGCCTATGGCCACTACCTGGGGCGACGCCAAACGTATGGCACAGGTGTGCGATGATCTCGGCGTTCAACTGACGTTTAACCACCAGCGCCGGTTCGGTGCGCCGTTTGTTATAGCTAAAGAAATGCTCAAGGCGGGTGAGATCGGCGATCTACAGATACTCCAGTATGGCAGCGGCAACCTGTTTGATACAGGCACTCACTTCATCGACATGCTCAGTTTTTTCAACGATGAAACGCCGGCTAAATGGGTTATTGCCCAGATCGATTACCGCAAACCGAACCTGGTCTTCGGCGCTGACCACGAGGGTCAGGTATGGGCTTCGTGGGAGTACGCCAACGGTGTGATGGGTATGGCGGCCAGCGGCCCGGGTTCGTCCATCATCGGAGCAATGGACCGGCTCGTAGGGGCGGGCGGCGTGATAGAGGTCGGAGTAAGCGGCCAGAGACAACCGCCACTCAGGATCAAGCGCGATGGTCAGACCGAGTGGGAAGCGGTGGACACCAGAGGCGAGAGCATCCACGGCCCCGGGTTCATCGACAGGGCTATTGCCGACATTATTGATGCCCTGACTACGGGACGCGAGAGTCAGTTATGCGCGCGCCGGGCCTTGATCTCTACAGAAATCATCTTCGCATGTTGGGAATCGAGTCGACGCCGGGGTCGAGTGGATCTGCCGTTGGATGTTGACGACAACGCCCTCAACGCCATGATCGAGGCCGGCCAGATCGGCAAGTGAATGAGTATTCAGTGGATATTAACTTGACAATGTTAAATTCACTTTTCAGATGGCAAGAATAGAACGCGGATGACGCGGATATTCGCGGATTTCTCTGCTAAATCCGACATTATCCGCGATAATCCGCCAGATCCGCGTCATCCGCGTTCTATTCCGAAGGTGAAAATTTCTGTAGAGGAGGCAGGCTATGAATCGGATTCGACTTGCGCTGATTGGAGCAGGCAGCCATTGCCGAGGCAATCACGCTCCTGCTATGGCTAAATACGCTGGTGAGCACCCGGATCAACTGGAACTTGCCGCTGTGTGCGATCTTCAGCGTGGGAAAGCTGAAGCGTTCGCTGGGACATTCGGTTTCAAGGCAGTATACACAGACTACCTGGAGATGATCGATAAGGAAAATCCGGATGCGTGCGTGTGCGTAATGCCTATCGAGTTGACCGCGTCTCTGGCTATAGGTTTGATGAAAAGAGGTACGCCGGTCACTGTTGAGAAACCTATGGGATCTTCTCTGAAGGAGATCTGGGAGATCGTCAAGACGGCAGAGGAAACCGGTACACCGAACATGGTATCTGTAAATCGCCGGTTCGATCCATTGATTCGCAAAGGCACTCAGTGGGCAAGGGAGCAAGGCTATTTCCGCTACATCCGGGCGTCGATTCTCCGTCACAATCGCCGTGAACCTACATTTGTGAGCGGAACAGCCATTCACTGTATCGACGCAATGCGGGAAATTGGCGGGGACATTTCTGACTATGAGTCATGGATTCATGAGGGACAGCCTAACTGGTTTCACATTGTGTTTAACTATGAGTCGGGCACAATGGGCAGTCTCGATGTGCTGACGACAGACGGCAGTGTCGAGGAACGCTATGAGATTTTCGGCGAGGGCTTTCGGGTGGACGTCTGCGCGGGAACAGGGCCACATCCCCGGCTTCGATGCTGGAAGGATAACAAACTCGTCATTGATGAACGACCGCCAGAGAATCAGCCACCGTTCATCAGTGTTGGCGCATACGCGGAAACAGTGGAATTCGTGACTGCCATCGCCGAAGGCCGTCCTCCATATCCCTCAGTCGGGGAGGTCTACCAATCGGTGGAAATCGCATTTAAGCTCGATCCGGGGAAACCGGGAAGCCGGAGAGGATGAATACATGCACAATATCCAGACGAATCTATCCATTGACGGCACGAAGTTTCTGATTAACGGGCAACCGACGTATAAAGGGCGGGGAAAAGTCGAGGGATTTCTGTTCAATGTCCGCACAGTGAATGCCACGTTCGATGATACTGTGAACAAGGTGGACTGGTGGGATGACGATGGCTCCCACGAAGGGAATAACTACGCCGGCTACGGAAAATGGGTATCGCCGGATTCCGCTATTGCCAATACCCGACGGTTTGTGGATGCGCTGCCAGAATACCACAGTTACGGCGTTCTGGCTGTGAATCTGGATATTCAGGGCGGGCATCCGCTTAACGCAAAACCGGAGATCGAGGAAGGACACGGCAGCGCCGGACGCAGGCCCAATGGGCATCGCGATTTCTACCATAACTCCGGTTTTAATGCTGACGGATCTATGGACGCGCAATACGCAAAGCGCATTTCCTCTATCATTGAAGCGTGCGACAGCCTGGGAATGGTGGTGATACTACAGCTTTTTTACTTTGGACAGGACACGGTGTTTGATAACGAAGCTCAGATCCGTTCCGCAACAGACCACGCGGTAGACTATATCTGCGAAAACGGATATCGCAATGTGATCATAGAGATTGCCAACGAGGTAATGAAGGGGCATTATCATCACGACATTCTGAAGCCCGCGAGGGTCGTCGAACTGATCCACCGCGTGCGTGAACGCGCATCGCGTAAACACGGTCGGGAACTGCCGGTGAGCACTTCTGAGGCAGCCTTGCTCAGTTCAGGGCAGTGGACGGCTGAACAAATCGACACGGTGTTTGAGGCATCCGATCTGATTCTCATCCACGGTGGAGATAACATCGAGACAGGACGCGTAGGCGATGCCAGCGAACTGGTGGAGAAAGTTAAATTGCTGCAATCCAGACCGTGGTTCAAAGAGCGTCCACGCCCAATTATTACAAATGAATCCCAGGGGCAGCAGGCCTTTGATGCACTTGTAAAGCGAGGTATCTCCTTCGGACTTCATAGCACATATTTCCAGACAATGTTCCCGCCCAGATGGGGTGTTTGGGACAACGAGACGAAATGGTTTTTTGAACGGGTAAAGCAATTGACTGGAACAACATCATCCGGGCAATGAGGAGGAACCTGTGAATACTCTCCTTGCTTTGATTAGCGCGTTGATAGTATTTGCCGCAACTGGTAATGACCTTGACACAAACCGATCTCTGAGAGGTGCTATGATGGATACGAAAGAGAACCCAAAGGGTGGGCTGAAACTGACAGGTAGAGGCCTGATCGCTCTGCCCCGGGATAACCACGCTGTCTATCTTACCTGGCGCTGTCTGGAACAGGATGGAATTGACAGTAGTTACGAGATATTTCGCTCCACAAAAGCGACTGATGGCTTCGAGAAGATAGGCATTGCGTCAGATTCAACGACTTATCGCGATAGCCCTGGACATGGAATTCTTTATTATCGCGTTAAGCCCCTGGATGGAGCTTTTTCCAATACCGCCAAAGTTGAAACGAGCAAACAGGGGCGCGATTGGGTCGAGATTATCCCCGCGGCGCGCGGGAAAAAATTGCAGTTCTCCGACCGTCATTTTGCTGATACGGATGGAGATGGTGAACTGGAATTCGTGGCGTATTACCCTCAAGTGCCCAGCTACCGGGGAGGCGCTGTCTCTGAAACATTCAAAATTCAGGTCTACAAGCTCTTTGAGAACGAAGAGCCAAAATGGACTTTCGATACTGGCATGGGCATGCAGACAGAACCTTTCAGCGAAGGCGACAAGCGAATGGACTGGGATTACGAATGGACTTTCAAACCCGTAGCCTGGGACATCGACGGCGACTCTAAAGCTGAGATCATCACGCTGGCTAAGATGGATGGAAAGTATAAGTACGTCGTCCTGAAGGATATGGGAGATCATTATGATATGCTCTATGCTATGGATTCTCCGATCCCTGTGGGTGTGGAGGATAACAACGCCCGGCATTTCCCGTTTTTTGCCTACCTGGGTGGTGAGAACTATTCCTTCGTGCTACAAGGCGGAACTTATGGACACTGGCAAATGTGGGCTTACGACTGGAACGGCTCTGGTCTGGAACTTCGCTGGCACATAGATTCCAACGCCGAGGGATTCAAAGGCAACCGCAGCAGTTCCCACTCGATCCTGATCATGGACATGGACGGCGACGGTTTTGATGAGATCTGTAACGGCGTGACGATCATTGATCAGGATGGCTCTGTCAAATGGGCGGCTAACGACTTCTTCGGCAATAACGCGCATGTGGATGGTCAGGTTATCGACGACATCGATCCCACTAATCCGGGGCTGGAGATCATGCTGTTCGAGGAGAGAGCGCGGGGCTTTCCGAAGGATGATCCCAATAACCGCTATGCTCTGTATGATCTAGCGACGGGCAAGCCATTGTGGGAGAAAAGAGCGCCTGGAACTCACCTGCAACTCAACGTTGCAGGAAATATCACCGGAAGCGGCGGCCTTGACATAATCGGAACTTACGGCGGCCACAGACCGAAAGGCGGATTCGCCTGTAAGTATGATGGAACTGATATGGAGTATCCGTTCCCGGAATATCCCATCAACGGCGACCGAATCTGGGCTATGGATTGGGATGGCGATAAGGGGCACCAGATTTGCCTGAATTTTACCAGTATCTATGGCGAGGGTGGAAAATTGGTGTATGAAATCGACTTCTCAGATGCTCCAGATGGCGGTGTGATCCCCTGGAATGAACACTATCTTTATCAGTTCTGGGCTAATGTTGACATCGTCGGAGATCATCGGGAGGACATAATAGTTCAGATGAAGGACGGGAGCATACGCGCGTATGTCAACACGGAGACGCTAACAACGAAGCGTCCCTGCAAGTGGCAGAATCGCGCATACCAGATGCTGCAAGCGCCAGGTGATTATCGCTATTTTATCGCCGCTATTCAGTAACGGATAGGCACTTCGATGTCAACAGAACATGCTTGATTAACGTGAGTTCGACGTAAAGTATCCATATTATCCATTTCAGAAGGGCCTCCAGGGGATTTGTCATTCCAGCGAAGGCTGGAATCCAGAAAAGGGCATTCCTTTGGTAGACTGGATTCCAGCCTTCGCTGGAATGACAAGCATTCTTATATCGGACCTACGTTTGATTAAGGTGAGCGTATCCAGCGAGAGGAGGATTGAAATGAAGAAATGCAGATTGGTAGGCATTGGATTTGTGATCATTGGTCTGCTATCCGCAACATTCAGCTATGCCGAATTGAGAATGGAGAATGTGGCTGGCATGTGGCTGTTTGACGAGGGTAAGGGAACAGAAGTTATAGATAGTTCGGAGAATGGGAATCATGGAAGATTCAACGGTACTCCTCAATGGGTGGATAAGGGTGCATTTGGTGGAGCGCTAAATTGCGCCAGACAGGGGCACGTTCTTATCCCGGATAGTGATAGCCTGGATCTGGATGAGGCGTGGACGCTGACCACCTGGGTAAATATCAACCCACCCATGGAACGTTGGCAGCACGTCATCAACAAAAGATTTGATACGGCAGATAATTATGCTATCAGATTACAGGATACCGGCGCCTGGGAGGTATACATAAACAACGGCGGATGGGTGCGTCTTGGCGATCCAGGTCCAGCTAAGGGTGGCGAATGGGTGCATCTGGCAGCTACTTATGACGGCAGTGATGCCTTGATCCTCTATGTAGACGGAGAACAGGTTGCTATACGGAGAGGCGTTTCCCCGTCCCCTGTAAATGATATAGATCTCCGCTTCGGAAACTATCAAGGAAATTCAGGCGGCATGGACGGCATGATCGACGATACTGCTATCTTCACCGTCGATCTGACCCCGAAAGAGATCGTGGTTATCAAGGAAAATGGGCTTGCAGTAGCGATGAATATGCAGCCTGTTGAGCCTTCAGGCAAACTGTCAGCCTGTTGGGGGGATATCAAGAAAGTCCATCAGTGAAAACACCAACTCAGACCAACAATAAATCCACCGTCAGTCTGCGCGCGATCATCATAGGCCTGCTTTTGATCATACCCAGCAGCTATTTTGCTATCTGCACAAGGCTGCCTGCCACTTCATCTCTGATCTACCTGTCAGTTTTCATCATATTCTTTCTGACGCTGTTCAATATGATAGTCAGGAGGACGCTCCCGCGATTGGCGATGAACCAGGGGGAGATAGCGACTATATACGCTATGCTCTGCGCCTCCCTTGTCCTGGTAGGGCACGATTTCATTCAGATGATGGCTCCGTCGTTTACATACGGCTTCTGGTATGCCACGCCGGAGAATGAGTGGAGCGACCTCTTCTGGAATGATATTCCCCAATGGCTGGCGAACAGTGACAAGCGCATCATAACTGGAATGTACGAAGGGAACTCCTCCTTCTATAACTGGCGTATACTAAAAGCGTGGATAGGCCCGACGCTCTGGTGGTCAGCCTTTCTGTTTGCGGTTATATACGTCATGCTCTGCCTCAATGTGTTCGTCCGGAAGCAGTGGATCGAGCGCGAGAAGCTGGTTTATCCCATAATAAGGCTGCCGCTGGAAATCTGCCGGGATGGTGGTTCGTCCAGATTTTTTAAGAATAAGCTATTGTGGCTTGGATTCGGCGTTGCCGGATTTATCGATCTTATTAACGGCCTGAATGTCTTAAATGGCATGATACCAGCCATTCCTGTTCACGATATGGACATCGGGCGTTATCTCACCGAAAAGCCGCTGAACGCCATATCCCGCACTCCCATTATGTTCTTCCCGTATGTAACCGGGATCGGTTTCTTCATGCCGCTGGATCTGTCCTTCTCCTACTGGTTTCTCTATCTATTCTGGAAGCTGCAAGCCATTGTTGGCGTATCTCTGGGCTTTCCGGTAGAATCGAACCTGTCTGTCTCAAAAGTGATACACACTCAGTCTCAGGTCTCCGGAGCGTACCTGATTATTGGGTTTGTCGGACTGTGGATGGCTCGTTCGCACCTCAAATCGGTCTTCAAGAGGATATTCAGTCCCAGATCAGGAGTAGACGATTCTGCGGAGCCAATGAGCTACAGAGGGGCTATGGCAGGCATAGCTCTAAGTCTGGCTTTCATCTTCATGTTTTGCCTTCGCACAGGCATGACTTTCTGGGTTATTGCCCTCTTTGTCGCGTTGTATTACATTATAGGGATCTCGCTCACATACATAAGAGCGCAGCTTGGCCCGCCGGTTCATCAGATGTTCGGGCAGGGGCCAGACTCGCTTATACCACAGGTGCTGGGGACGCGCCATCTGTCGAAAGGCGATATGGTGATGTTTACCTTCTTCTGGGGATTCAATCGCTCTCAGCGCGGAAACTCCATGCCGCACCAGTTGGAAGCGTTTAAAATGTCGGAGCAGTTGAGCATGAATAACCGGCGGCTGGCGCGCGCGATTGCTATTGCCACAGCCTTTGGGATGCTGGTGGCTTTCTGGGCATATTTCGACCTGCGCTACCGGTACGGACTGGATGGATATACTTACGAATGGGGAAGCAGGTGGGCTTTCAACAGGCTTCAGTCATGGCTCACCAATCCTGTCAGTTCAGAAAACACAGAAACGCTGTGGATGGCTCTGGGATCATCATTCGTGGTGCTGCTATCCATACTCCGAACCCGTTTCGTCTGGTGGCCTATTCATCCTGTCGCTTATCCTCTGAGCAGTCCCGGCTGGGGCAGCGATTATACATGGTCGTCCATATTCTTAAGCTGGCTGGCGAAGTTTATGATCCTCAAATATGGTGGACATAGAGCGTACTCAAAGGCGGCATACTTCTTCGCCGGGCTGATCCTGGGTGATTGCATCGTGGGCGGAGCGTGGGATATAATCGGTGTCGCCTTTAACACAAGAACATATATATTTGGGTTGGGATGAGCAAGATAAGAAGAGAACTTAGCTCAATTTGCCTCGCGTTGCTGGCAGACAACATAGAACCTGATGCTCATAGCAGCTTTCCCATCGCACGAAGACGCTTTCGTAAGGGCGAATCACCTGCCAGCGCAGCCATATCTTCGACCTCCGCAAGATCCCGCTCTATTTCCGCGTCAAATGCTTCCTGATGATCATAATAGTAGGAAAGCGCGGCATGGATCTGCGCCAGCGACAAGTGTGGATGCTGAAAGTGGATTTCTTCGGGGTTTGAGCCATGAGCAAGCTTATCCAGCACAACTTCGATAACCTTCACTTTCGTGTCGTCAATCCAGGCCATGCCCCGGTCGTCAAGATGAATATGTGCTGTTGCTGTAGTTGCCATTGCTTGTCACCTCTCTATTGGATGACTTCCAGCAGGTGCTGGACAATCTAATCCGGGTCTGAACGAAGCATAAGGGGTAGCAAAAAAATAACTTCCCATTCGTGAGATAACACTATTCATCAAGGGTGGGTAAACATTTTCTGATGAAATCAGAAAATGTTTACCCACCCCTACAAAAAAAGGAAGCTATTTGCCCCATTACATCACTTCAGGGGCTAAAGATTTCACATCCAAATGGCAAAGGACGATAATACGCTCTAATCATCATCCTCTTCATCGTCTTCTTCTTCGTCGCTCTCCTTCTCGACTTCCTTCACGATGCCATCGGCCGTAACTTCGATATCATACTCGACGCCATCCACGACTTTTTCCACCTCGTAGCTGACTTTGCCGTCCTCCTCTTCCATCTCCACTTCCTCGATCTTGCCACCGGGGACGGCTTTGTTGGCGGCTTCAATCACATTGGCAGGGACATCAGACAAAGCGACTTTCTCATCTTCATCTTCGTCATCCTCTTCATCATCATCCGCGTCGTCGTCTTCCTCATCGCCTTCTTTCTCGACTTCATTGACGACACCATCGGCCGTAACTTCGATATCATACTCGACACCATCCACGACTTTTTCCACGTCGTAGATAATCTCACCGTCTTCGTCTTCCTTCTCCACCGCTGTTATCTCGCCGCCGGGCACCGCCTCGTTCGCGGCTTCCAGCACACTGGCAGGAACATCAGCCAATGGAACTATTTCTTCGCCATCACCACCACCATTCACTACTGCCCAAACGACAATAGCAGCACCGACGACTAGCAAAGCGCAGACTAGAATAAGTAACCTGGATCGTGACATAGTTTGTTACCTCCTTTTCAGAAGCCATGCCGTTAGGCAAGGATTACACAGAACACCGAATTATTCACTGCAATACTCTATAAACAGCAATCCCGTCTCACCTCTTTATTTGATAGCGCCCCAGGTGATGGCAAGCTTATTCGCCGGCTCGACAGCAAGCTGAGATGTTGACATATAATTATTCTCTATTTCAGCCTCACTCAATGCTCTGTTGTATATTCGGACTTCGTCAACGAGGCCATCGAAGCAATTGACCCAGCCATCCTGACCGATGAAGAAATTGTCAGCGCTACCGTTGATGGCTGAGATTGACCCGCGCTCTGTCTCGACAGCGTTCAGATAGCACACTATATCAGAGCCATCAAATGTCCCTGTAATGTGATGCCATTCTTCCGGTTCCAGATTTTCCTGAACTGATATCCAGGTGGAGCCTTCGGGAGCCGCATTAAATTGAAATCCCATGAAATTACTGCCCGGAGCATTGTACCTGAGCTGCCAATTCCAGCTTCCACCATCTTTCGCCTTACATGCCGGACCAGCGTTTAATCCGCCTTCGCCCACCGATGATGGGTTCATCCACAGTTCGATGGTGAGCGCATCGGTAAGATTCAGACTCTCATCATTGCCGCAGTCCACAAAAGATGAACCATCAAGCTCGATGGCATCGTGAATCTTCCCAGAAACTATCTTCCCACCTTCCATGACTCCATCATTACCCCCCACAATATCCTTGACGGTATCACCATCGACGTCGGCTTTATCAAAGGTCCAGAAGCTAACCAATCCATCAGTAATAACCTGAGCTTCTGCTGTATCTATGCACCATATAGAAGCTGCTATAACCGCTAGAAAAGAGATTACAATAAATATCCTGCTAGACATCAGATCCCCCTTTCTTAATCTTCGTTAACCTTCCGGAGTTCCCTCCTCTTAAACCACCTACGATGTCACAGATCCTGGTAACATCCAAGAAGCCGCTGGCTCTGCCCAAGCTGCCAGATTATCTGGTAATACTTCATTAGCCGCTACACTCGCCCAACTTACCGGGAGCTTACTCAGGCACAAGCGCGAAGTCCAGCACTTTCCCCTCTTCCGTGTGTAGTAAGCTTGTGGCCAGGATCTGAAGTTGAGTTTTGTAACCTTGTGCTTGTGCTAATATGTTATGTTCCTGTGGCCAGGTAACATAACGATATTTTCCAGACGAATCCGTAATCGTGCTCCTGTAGGGCTTTGACCCATACCCATCGTCAGAGACTTTTGCGTTTGCTATGGGCTGCCCTGTTGCTGCATCCTTCACCACGCCTGTGACGACCAGGCTCGGTTGGGCGTTGTTAGACTTAATGACCAACATAGTAATAACCAATGCACAGAACACGACAATGACAGCGACTACGACCCAAACTGTTTCAGTTATTTCGCCCATTTCTTTCCTCGTGCAAGTATATCAGGATTTTGGAGTATTTCCCCTTACCTTTGGTTGAGTATCTCCTGCACGATCCAATTTCCCAAGTTTGGTTTAATCTAACGTGAGTTCGACGTAAAGTATCTATGTTACAATAGTGTGTATGCTTCTAAAACAGCTTTCTCAGAACTGTCCCTGGAGGATTTGCCATTCCAGCCTTCGCTGGAATGACAAGCATTCCTATATCGAACTCACGCCAGGTATTGAGTTGATATTTGGTAATACAGAACTACCGCGCTACTATAAATATAACGAGATCATAGCCAATTGTCAAGGAAAACCGCTAATCTATATACCATTTCCTGTAGATTCGGGGATCATAGGTCTATAGATATGAATATGCTAGGAAATTATATGGATGAAAGGGATTACGGCCATATCCCTTATGAAGTTGGAAAAAATAAACGGGTAACGCTTGTCATCCTGAGCGAAGCGAAGGATCTCTCAAAGAAGACGCCATCCTCATAGAGATCCTTCGCTTCGCTCAGGATGACATGGATCGGGACACTTTTCAGCGTGAGTTTGCATTACCCGAATAATTATTCAATGTTCATAAGGGATAGATAAAGATGGGATGAAAAATCTCAGGAAGGTTCTTCTTCAGGTTTCGACTGCTCTGGTTCCTCTGCCTCTTCTTCCACTTCCTCAACTTCGGCTTTCAGATCCTCCAGACTCTTGAAAATGCGGTCAACCTTACTCTCGGAAAGCATAAAAATAGTATCTTTGCCTTCACTCTTGACGTAATACTGTCTATCAGACTTATCGCCCACAAGCAGGATTCTGGAGGTACCATCTTTCAGATCAATCATGATCTTCGACGGTGGTTCGTCAAGTTTGTATTCTTTCAGCTCTTTTTTCTCAGCAAAGTCGTCGGCGGATAGATCCGAAATGCCGCGGATAATTCTATCTACCGCGTCTTTCTTTGCTGAAGCGACCTCTGGCTTAATGATCTGCCAGTCGCCATTTTCCTGTATTTGCATGGAGATCTCGCCATTCTCTTCAGAGACCAGCGTCAGCCTTTGAACCTGATCGCTCTCAAATTTGAGTATCTCCCTATCGCGCCATCCGCGTGAGCCTTTATCGAAAGAGGACTTTATAGATCCTTCAACCAGAAGCACCTCACCCCTGTCTACTTTGCGGAGATAAGTAGAGAAAACATAGTCAGGGCCGGGTTTGCCGACGATGAAATGTGCCAGCGCATCTTCTCCCACCCCGAACATCTTGACCTCAACGCCCTCTTCATCTAACCGGAACTGGGAATATTTCTCCGCAGATTTTGATGCTATGCGCTTCATCTTGAGGTCTTTAGCCGTTCCCAGCATCTCCTCTACCGCGCTGGGATCTGCCGGGTAGTTATCAGCCGTGGCGACGACCCACGAGTCATTATCTTTACTTAGCTTGACGTTTCTATCTTTGGTTATGATCTCCACAGAGGATATTTGGTCAGGATTAAATCCGGGAAAGAGAATCGACTCTTTAGCCGCTTTTTTCTTCCCACGGTTGCCGACGGGACCCTCTATAATAATGGCGACCACCACAAGCACAGCAAAAATGGCCAATAATATGAATATGCTCTTCTTCTTCATTTCTTGCCTATCCCACGCCTCCCAGAGAACTGTATGTCTCAAAAACTTTCTTCGCCCGGCGCTTAAACATGAATTTTGTCAATCCAAAGACGATTACTAAGAAGGAGGCACCGCAGATGTTGATGATTTTAACAAAGAGCTTAACTCTTTCTGCTCTTTGTGGGTTTTCCTTTGCTAATTCCTGAATTAGCTCTAATGGCCTGTCGGTTACAGATCGAGATCGTATACTGATCAGCTCATCGCCCAGTGTCAGCCAGTCAACAGCATTTTCAAGAAATAACAGATTAGGAGCATACTGTCCCAGGAACCCGGCCGTTATGAATCTGGCGTTCCCCACAACGATAATCTGAGTTTCCACGCTCTCCTTAATGGTCTCCTCAGTGCCGGAATCAACGGATGGCTCGGCTTCCAAAGTACCTTCATCGGCTTCCGCTTCCGGTTCTGGCACAGGCTTATCGGCATAGAAGCTGTCGAACTTCCCGGAGACGGCCACTGCCAATGGGTAGCTTTTCAATTCCCCTGTAGGAATAAGCCGATGCTGTGGAGAGAGATTGTAGGGGCTTCCCACCGTCCATGAATACTGACTGCTTTTGCACAATTCAATTCCAACAAGCTTGTTTGTGTCATCAACCGCTCCCTCTTCAGAGTCTTTATTTACTTTGGACGGCACTAATTCCACGGCAGTCGCCCACTGAAGAACTATACGCTCCAGTTGGTTGACCATAGGGTTATCCTGATTGAACTGGCTCTTGGTAACCATAGGCCAGTAAGGATATGGCAGACTATAGCGAACGTAGCCGCTGCTAAAAGAGGCGTTGGAATGACTCGCTCTATCAACGAGAAGCCGCTTGTATACCTTTACACCGTAGTGTTCCAGCATGTCATTCAGATTTGAGTTGATATCTATGGCCATGAGACCTTGCTGAATCTCTACAGGGTCCATCAGGAATACGATTTTGCCGCCGCGCATGAGAAACTGATCTATCTCGTATTTTTCCCGCTCGGATAACGAATCTTTCGGACCACCTATGATCAAAGTATTCACATTCTCCGGAATTTTCTTGCCGCCTGATAAGTCCACAGTAGTAGTTTTATACTGCTTTTGGAGAGATCTATTTACATTTTCGTAATCTGTTTCTGTTTCATATTCCCTGTGACCGGTGAGGTATCCCACCGTCTTGACTTCCGATGGCTTTTGCTTCACTTTGAGTATGGCGGAGGTAAGATCGTATTCCAGAGTTCTGACGTTCTGAATTACTGGTATAATTTCGTTTCTATCTTCATATCCAATTACTATACCGAAATAGATGGTAACGACCTCGGTCTTGTCCTTTTCGAGAATATTAACCTGTACCGGCGGGATGCCCAAAAAGCGCGCTTTTTGCTCCAGTTCCGGGTCATCTCCCGCTCGGGGCATATTGACTAACTCCACTGATACGTTACCGCCCGAATATGCCGTATATTCATCAAATATGTCATTCACCTGACTTTTAATATTGGTCACATACGGCGGCACCTCCTTGGAGAAATACGCGTCGATAGTGATTATATCGTCAAGTTCGCTCAACACCTTTTTGGTCGCGTCTGAGACGGTGAAATCCTTATTCTCAGTGAGGTCTGCACGGACGAAGTGCCGCATGGACATGACATTGATGACCACGATAATGCCCAGAACGATCAAAACAATGATTATGGAACTGGTGCCGTATTGGAATTTTCTGGATAACATCCTATTTCCACTTTCCTGTTTCGAGTTTGCGGACATTCAGGTAGAGGAAAAATCCGATCACGGAGAAGTAGTAGATCAGATCTCTTGAATCAATGACGCCGCGGCCAATACTGTTGAAATGCGCCGAGAGGCTGAGATAACCAAGAATGGGAACCAAAAAGCCGCCGAGGAAGTCGTCTACCGAAAAAAGAATCATGTCCGATCCAATGATCATCATGACGAAGATTATGGACATGGAAATGATGAATGCTATTACTTGATTCTCAGTCAGGCTGGAAATGAAAAGCCCTATAGCCAGGTACGCCGCACCCATAAGGAGCACTCCCAGATAGCTTCCGATTATAGGACCGCCGTCCGGGTTGCCCAATACTGCGACGGTGATGATCAGCGGGAAGGTTAACAAGACTGTCAGGGCGAGAAAGCAAAAACTGGCGCAGAATTTCCCCAGCACGACCTGGTGATTCCGCACAGGCAGGGTCATGAGTATTTCCATAGTGCCGAGTTTTTTCTCCTCCGCCCACATACGCATACTGATAGCAGGCACGAAGAAGAGAAACATCATCGGCATGAGACCGAAGAAACTCCTCATGCTGGCCTGACCCACCACGAAGAAGCCTCTCAAGCTCAGAAACCACCAGTTGGACACGACGAGAAATACGGTGATGCAGATGTACGCAATGGGAGAATTGAAATAGCTCCTGAACTCTTTTTTGAATATAGCATAGAAGATTCGCATTACTCCTGCTCTTCCTCACTCACCTGAGAATCCGACGTGGTCAATTGCCTGAACACATCCTCCAGACTCGCAGTTTCTCTTCTCAGTTCCGCCAGGCTCCAGTTGTTGTTCACTACCATGCGAAACAGGTCTTCAGTAATGTTTCCGTCATCGCCGGGCTTAATCTCATATCTATGAAGCTCCGGTTCGGATTCTTCCAGCTTCCTTAAACTTGCGATCTGCGGCATTTCTCTTAATCTTAACTCGATCTGCTCTTGCGGCCCTCTGATCTGAACGTATATCGAATCGCTGCTCTTACCCATACTGGCAAGTTCGCTGGTAGTTCCGCTGGCAACTATCACGCCCTCGTTGATTATCACTACCCGGTCGCAGGTTGCGTCCACTTCGGGCAGGATGTGAGTGCTCAGGATAACTGTCTTTTCAGCGCCCAGTTTCTTTATCAGACCGCGTATTTCCGCGATTTGGTTGGGGTCCAGACCGGCGGTAGGTTCATCCAGTATCAGGATGTCCGGATCGTGAATCAATGCCTGTGCCAGCCCCACGCGCTGACGAAAACCTCTGGAAAGCTCGCCGATGTCTTTCTTCAGAACTCTTTCCAGACCACATATATCCACCATATCCCTGATCTTGCCGCTTCTTGCACTCTTAGGAATGGCGCGCACCTCGGCGACGAAGTTCAGGTAATCAATAACACCCATATCAGTATAAAGTGGCGCATTTTCGGGAAGGTAACCCGTCCGCTTCCGGACTTCCAGGGATTGCTCGTGAATATCAAAGCCCGCGACAGTGGCTGTACCCTCGTCGGCGGGCATATAGCAGGTCAAAATCCTCATAGTCGTGGTCTTGCCCGCGCCATTAGGCCCAAGCAAACCAAGGACTTCACCCGCATCGGCATCGAATGATATATTGTTTACTGCTATTGTCGCGCCGTATCTTTTGGTAAGATTTCTAACCTTAATCATATATATATAATATCAAAACGTCGTAACAGTGAATTTCCAGAAGTCAGACCACATTGATGCGCTTTATTATAGCATTTCAATGTTTTTCGCGCAAGTATTTTTTTGGCTATATCAGTTTGATAAGTGATGCTGTTGGCGAATTCGTTTCCAGGTTATTCCATAGGCTATGAAGCCAGTTCTCCTGAATATAAAACTTAAAAAATGCCAAAATATGCTATGATTTCTTTTGACGATGGTGTATAATAGAGCATCATTTGGTTAGACAGTACGCGTTGAGGAAATCTGAGGGAGTATACGGACTATGAAAAGGTTAGAGATCGCTCTATGTTTGGTGTTACTTCTATCCCTTGCTAATACTACCTTTTCGCAGAGCGGGGATATGCAGGGCAAAGGCATGAGGGTGCTTGACCCGGATACGAAGAAGAGTGTCAAGGTTTACGAAAACAGCTATGCTGTGTGCATCGGAATTGATGAGTATGTATACTGGCCCATGTTAAGCTGTGCCGTTTCGGATGCTGTAGCCATGCAAAAAAAGCTTATGGAGCGCGGTTTTAACGAGGTGAAGCTGATCACGAATGAGGAAGCGACGAAGCAGGGAATATTGTCAGCCCTCGCGTGGCTGGCCAGAACGGCGCGTGAAGACGACCGGGTGGTGATCTACTTCTCAGGGCATGGCGAGACCAGAGAGGGGCGTGGTGGAGAGAAATTGGGGTACATTATCCCGGTGGATTGCACCAAGACAGACTACTACGTCAATGCTATCTCTATGGGGAAAATTGCAGAGGCGACTTACGAGATCAAAGCCAAGCATATACTCTACCTGATGGACTGCTGTTACAGCGGGATCGCATTGATGGCGCCGCGTGCGGACGAGGAATTCATGATCCAGATGACGCAGGACCCATGTGTGTATATGATAACGGCGGGTAAAGCTGGCGAACAGGCGCTTGAGATAGGTGAACATGGATTATTCACCGAATATATCCTGAGAGGACTGGAGGGAGAGGCGGATGGGGACAAAAATGGTGTCGTCTCAGGGACGGAACTGGGGCAGTATGCCCGGAGATGGGTCATGTTTGAGGCAAAAAAGCTTAATAGAATCCAAACGCCCCGCTTCGGCAAAATAGACGGCGAAGGGGAGATCGTGTTCCGGACACCGTCAAAAGCCACGCTCGTTGTTGACGTTAATCCAAAGGGATACGTCTCACTGGACGGAGGGGACAGGAATCCTGCTCCCATGCGTTTTTCAAGCATTAGTGCAGGCCAACATACTATCACAGTCAGCGCGCCGGATTTCCAGACGCGCATCATTGACGTCATGATCAATTCCGGCGAGGAGAAGCACGTACCGGTGACGTTGGAGCGTATGAAAGTGAAATTGGGCATTGGCTCCAGTCCGGCGGGAGCAGAGGTGACGCTGGATGGTGAACCATGCGGCAAAACGCCGCTGCAACTGGACAGCATAACGACTGGTGAGCACAAACTGAGCATGACCTTGTCGGATTATGATCCTGTGGAATACTCGGTAACAGTGCATTCCCCTGCACAGCCCATATCCGTTGTGTTCACGCGCTCGCAGGGAAACATTCAGATTACGTCATCTCCCGGTGATGCCGAGGTGTATATAGATGGCAAGCTGCAAAATCAGACAACTCCAGCCGCGCTCAAACTGCCTGTGGGCAAACATAAACTGGAACTGCGCAAGTTGCTGTACCGCTCCGTTAGCAGAGACATCCAGGTGGAGCGGGGTGCAAATCAGCCAATCAATCTCTCACTGGAAGTGCAGGCACAGCTTAGAATCACCAGCGATCCGCCGGGAAGCATGGTCAATCTGGGAGAATTTGGCATCCATCGCACACCCGCGCTGCTCCCTGTCAAAGCAGGTGATTACGAAGCCACGGCAACGCTGAAGGGCTACAGGAAAGAGATAAAGTCTTTCAGCATAGCTCCCGGTATAAGCAATACACTTGAGATTCGACTATTTCCCATATCCCGCTCGCGGATGGCGCTATACTCGCTCATTTTGCCGGGTTGGGGACAATACTACGGTGGACGCTACGGCAGTGGCACAGCCTTCATGATTGCTGGCCTGGGAGCGGCGGTAGGGGCTGCGGTGGGCTATATCCAGTATAATCAGTCGGTGGATTCTTACGACGATTCAGTCGCCCAATACGATGACGCATTAAGCCTACAGGAAATCCAGGCGGCAAAGCGGAAAATGCGGGATGCGCACGATGACGCGGACAGCAAGTTTACGCTGCGTCAGGGCATGTTCGTCGCAGTGGGAGCAGTATGGGCAGCAAACGCCATACATGCCTACATAGCAGGTCCGGCGACTGCGCCGTCAGCCAATGAGCATGTGAGTCTGCCTGACTGGAACATCCTCCCACGGTTGACACTGGATTCTGCTGCTGTTATGGTATTACAGAGTTTCTGATGCAGCTCTATGGTGAAAATCCTGAGCAGAAAATAGGTCAAATCAGTGTTAAACTTTTCGATGATTTTGTGGTGATTTTGCGCTAATTTGGGGTTAATTTGTGGTAAAAATGGCTCATTTTATTCAATTTATCCTGAAAAAGTTTAACATTCTGAAAATTGTGAAACGCTGGTAGCACCTGGGTTTAGCTTGTGTTAGTCTGGAAAAAGTTGAACAAATGTTTAGCGGATTTCATTTTTCTCCAATCTTCGGCTGTGGTATTCTAACACAAAGGGGGAAATAGTTTTCAGTTTTCAGAAGAAACCATAGAACCGAAAACTGACTACTGACTACTGACTACTGATTACTATAAACTTCGTGTCCTGATGGTTATACCCAAATGGGCAAGTTATTTAATCACGAGTCCAGGTGGACTCACAGGATTTATTACCCACAAATTAACACAGATTTTCACAGATAAAAATTGCGGTAAAGAACCACTCTTATACATATCGAGTTAACGTCTGCATTTCGAGACTGAGAACTTCAGATTTTTGTTTGCTTCGGATTGGGAACTGGTATCATGCCGCATTTTGATACATAAGATTATGGCGTTTCTGAGTGTAGAGGTGGCACCCATTGCGGGATGGGGAAGGTGATTCCGGGCATAGTTTTGCCATACTTGACTATCGGTTTTGGGTGTTGTGGATGTGTCGTTATGACACACCTGTAACATAATGTTACACCCGAATCGGGAGCCGGTGCAATGTCGGGTCGCCGACTACGAGGAAAAATAAGGAAAAGAAGGGTGTCGGGTCGCCGACTACGAGGAAAAAGAAGGAGGAAGATGTCGGGTCGCCGACTACGAGGAAAAAGAAGGAGGAAGATGTCGGGTCGCCGACTGCGAGGAGAAAGCCAGAGAGCCGGATATTATTAGCCACAGAATTACACAGAATCACACAGAAACCAGCGAACTATCTGGAGGTAACAGCAATGTTTCGTCGCGGCATTTTATGGTATGGAATATGTCTGCTTTTAGTCTCATTCATATTGTTATCCCCCGCGTGCGATAAGAAGCATGAGGAAGTAGTTCTCGACAACCCGTTCGACCCGGACAACCCGGAGACGCAGGGCGATCCCTACAATATGCGCGCCGAAGTTACAGGGGACAGTGTCAGCGTGAAATGGAACGAGATACCTGACATTGACGGCGTGGCCGTGTATCGAAGCACCTCGCCGGATAGTGGGTTTGAGAGGGTTGGCACGTCCACTTCAGGGGAGTATATGGACACAAGTGTGCAGCCTGGAGAGACATACTACTACGAGTTGCGCGCCTACCGCGATAATACAGATGCTCCGTCCTCAGGTTCACCGGCGGGCGTCTCTATACCCGATATTTCGCCACCCACAGGTACAAGTATCACCATCAACGACGGAGCGGTTGCCACTAACAATCGCAGTGTAACGCTGAAATTATCTGCCACAGATGCCACCGATATGCTCATCAGCAACAGCAGCAGCCTTTCAGGTACATGGGAAAGATACGCAAGCAGTAAAAGCTGGATACTCACATCCGGTGACGGGGATAAGACTGTGTATGCCCGGTTCCGCGATGTCGATGGTAATGAGAGTGATACCGTATCAGATAACATCACTCTGGATACAGAAGCTCCCAGCGGGAGCATTGACATCAATGGTGGAGCAAGCGTCACCATCAGCCGCAGTGTAACGCTAACGCTGTTCAGGGATGACGCAAGCGAGATGCGTATTAGCAACAGCAGCAGTTTCGCAGGTACATGGGAAACATACGCAAGCACTAAAGCCTGGATACTCACATCTGGCGACGGGGTGAAGACAGTGTATGCTCAACTTCGTGATGCAGCGGGCAATGTGAGCAGCACTATACAGGACAGCATCACCCTGGATACACAAAAAACAGGGATCAGCATCAACGATGGGGCCAGCTTCACTACCAGTCGCAGTGTAACGCTGACTCTGTCTTCGGCAGGCGCAGCGGGTATGCGTATCAGCAACAGCAATAGCTTCACAGGCGGTTGGGAGACATACGCTAGTAGCAAGAGTTGGACATTGACAGCCGGTGATGGGGCAAAAACAGTTTATGCTCAGATCCGCGATACTGGAGGGAATGTGAGTGGTATCGTGTCAGACAGCATAATCCTGGATACGCAAGCTCCTAAAGGCAGCATTACTATCAACGGCGGAGAAAGCATCACCGCCAGTCGCAGCGTAACGCTGGAGCTATCTGCGGACGACGCAAGCGAGATGCGCATCGCCAACAGCGGCATTGTCAACGCTGCATGGGAATCCTATGCAAAAAGCAAAAACTGGACACTGACATCCGGCGATGAAGAGAAGACAGTATACGCCCAGTTTCGCGATGCTGCGGGGAATGACAGCGAAGTCGCAAATGATACCATCACTCTGCGGGGGCCTACTGACACAATGGAAGGTAAGGATGGCGCAATGATGGTTCTGATTCCGGAAGGGAAGTTCGAGATGGGTGATGCGTTTAGAGAAGGGGCTACCGAAGAACTCCCGGTGCATACAGTCTATGTTGATGCTTTCTACATGGACATTTACAAGGTCACAAATGCCCAGTATGCCAAATTCCTGAATGAATATGGGAAGAACACCGACGCGTCGTGGCATAAGCTGCTGGATATTGATAGTAATGACTGCCTGATTGAGAGGACTGGGAATACTTACAGTCCAAAATCAGGCTATAAGGATCACCCTGTCATTATGGTCAGTTGGTATGGAGCCGCTGCTTACGCGCAGTTCTACGGGAAGCGACTGCCTACGGAGGCGGAATGGGAGAGAGCCGCTCGGGGAGGATTGTTGGGGAAGAGATACCCCTGGGGCAATGGGATAACCCGTGATGATGCCAACTACAAAGGCACTGGTGGGAAGGATATATGGAATGGTACTTCGCCTGTGGGAAGCTTTCGGTCTAATGGTTATGGTCTATATGACATGGCAGGGAACGTACATGATTGGTGTGCGGATGAATTTGATTTTAGGTATTATAGCGTAAGCCCATCGAATAACCCAAAAGGACCTGACATAGTGATAACATTTGTTGGCGATGATTTCACTAATATTAATACAAACACGTCCTTTGCCCGCGTTTTGCGCGGCGGGACGTGGAGAGGCGATGCGCATTTCATACGCGTCGCCTACCGCATTGGGTACAGCGCGAACGTCGAGGGTGGCCACGTGGGCTTTCGTTGCTGTGCGTCACGAAGTGACTAGCTGCTAGTTGCTGAAAGTGCAACTGGGAAAGTGCCGACCCAGCACATCCCATACCGAGTCTTGGGCTTGCGCCGGTAACGTCGTGAGTTAAGCGCAAACAGGGAGATTGTAGGCCGCAAACCGTCTGGTTCTGGTTACCCCTTACTATGGCAACGCTTTTGACGATTATTGTGACAAACAGCTAAAACTCGCCATCGTGGAAAGGGCAGGTTTGGGGTTTTATTGGATTACGCCATGATTACTGCCTATCGCTGTTTCAACGGTTCTGCAACCGTCATATTGGTAGATAAAACCTGCCCCTACACATCATCAGCTAACGATCCTTATGCCTAACAGCCCTGGTGGCAAAGGGCAGGTTTGGGGGTTCCTGTTGGCAATACTGATTACTGCTTTTCCGGGGGTTGACGGTTCTGCAAGCGCTGTATTGGCAGATAAATGGCTTTTGATTTATTTTTTCGGTAATGGATTATGAGCCAGAAAATCCCCCCCGCCTATACAGAGCTTTCTCAGAAAGGTAAATGCGGATTGACAATAAAACTGAGAATGGTTGTAAATTGGCAATATCAAAGGGTTTGTGAACATGCGCGTGAATGCGATAATCCCAAAAAAGGAGATTTTCA
>SDBT01003007.1_pt1 | contig 29318 bp, 34 predicted proteins | sample 2277101 | NCBI WGS metagenome assembly SDBT01 (sample SAMN10404973, study PRJNA504765) | marine sediment metagenome | isolation source: marine sediment core GS10_PC15, 103 cmbsf | place: Arctic Ocean: Southern Knipovich Ridge | collected 2010
AGCTGCGGGACAGGGATTCGAACCCCAATTTCCTGCTCCAAAGGCAGGCGTGCTACCATTACACCATCCCGCATTGTTTATCTAACTAGTGTAATGGCTAAGGTTCCCTTACCATTACACCATCCCGCAATATCTACGAAACATTGATATTATATCAATAAATTGGGCAAATCTTAAGGTAGTTTGATTGTTGAAGCTACAACCTCGGCAGTTAATACCTGCCCAGCCTCAGAAGTATGAATTCCATCATGGGTACTCACATATTCAGGTTGGCCGTATTTAGATCCTGGAACTCGCGATTTCGAATAAACATCTATAAACCCGACCCCTTTTTCTTCTGCTACTCCTGCTGCGTTTTCCAGTTGTTCAACGATTATTCGTGCTTGATTAGATGATAGGTCTTTTGGCCAATTTACCCCTCCAAGACCTTCGCCAAACCCACTTGCTAATGGTGCAACTTCTGCTAAGACATAAACACTCCCCGACACTTCCTTGGCTCTATCAACCATCTCTGATAGCTTTAGCCAATGTTTATTCCTGTCATATGGAGAAAAAGGGTTATACCCATATGATCCAATTATTAATATATCGGGTGAAATCTGGGTAATTGGCGGATAGCTTCTGTTGTGGTAAGAATATCTTTGATCAAGCCGAGCCAGTCCCGATTCTAAGTTCTCCGCACCAATACCATAATTGAAAAAAGTAAAACTGATCCCTGGATACATTTTCTCAAGGGAACTTTTTAGGTATTCTAAATTGCCCCCCATTGTGTCGACCATTGAATCTCCATATGCTGCTATCGAGTATGATTTCTTGCTGGGTATACTGGTGGGTTCTTTTGTTGTTTCTGGGGTAGGTCCAGAATAAGCAGCTAATACGACAGGTTTTGGTGTTTCTGTGCCTATAATATCCCCAAATCCCCTGCTTGGAGGTCTAACTTTTGGCTGATTTTGAACTAAGAGTTCAACTTCTTGTTTATCAATCTTGCCGAGTGTAAGGTCTTGATTTTCATTCTTTGGTTCTAGTTTAAGATTTACAACAATAAGAGAGATTATTAGAACAACTTCCGCAACTACAAGAAGATGTTTCAACCAACTTTTTCTGGACATAAGCAACTAGTATTTATATTACATGAAGCTATGAAGCAATACATCTATGTATTGTGAGCCCGGAGGGATTCGAACCCCCGACCATCAGCTTAAAAGGCTGTTGCTCTACCACTGAGCTACGGGCCCACGTTTAAAGTATTTAATTAATTAAGTGACCCCACGGGGAGTCGAACCCCGGTTTTCGGGATGAAAACCCGATGTCCTGACCACTAGACGATGGGGCCTAATATGTTTAAGTGCAAAAAAAACGTCTCACTTCTGAGACTACCAGAATTATAACATTTTTCAAGCCTGGATGCTAAAATGGCTAGTATGAATAAATTAGGAGCGGACGATTTAAGAAAATCCAACCCCAAGCCAGAAGATCTTTCCAAACTAAAAAGAAACCCGATATATTTTATTTTGGATGAAATATTAGACACTTTCAACATTGGCTCCATGTTTCGCTTGGCTGATGCCGTAGCAGCAGAGAAAATGTATCTATGCGGTAAAATGGAAACTCCACCAAGTTCACGAATACACAAAGCAGCAGTGGGGACAGAAAACTGGGTACCCTGGGAACACAAAACTTCTTCCTTGGCTGCTGTTAAAAATTTAAAAAAACAGGGAGTTTTTATTGTTGCAATTGAGCAGGACAGCAAATCTATCCCCTACACAAAACTTAAACCCAAATTCCCAGTAGCCTTTGTGTTGGGGCACGAAACAAAAGGTGTAAGCAAAGATGTATTAAAGATCGCTGATTCAATAGTAGAACTACCCATGCTCGGAATTAATAAGTCGTTTAACGTTTGGGGCTCGGCATCTGTTGTCGCTTATTACATCCTCCCCGCCTTGAGAGGCGGGGTTTCCTCTAAAGGAGGATGATATATAAGCAGAGCTTAAGATTTCATCAACAGCGTTCAATTCTTGTCGCAGACTTAAGCTCTGCTTATCTACGGGCTGAAAGCCCGAGGTTTTCTTGAATGCTGTTATAAAGTAAGTGCTAGAGTATATGTAGGGCTATGAATGGAAGGGCTAAAATAATCTTCTCGGCTGCAATATCTTTGTTGTTTATTTTGGGACTACTTGGACTCCCTAGTATCGATTCTTTTGTTAAATCTTGTACGGGAACATTTATTTGTGGAGCTGATATTAACAGTGTGCTTAAATATTTAAATAAAAGTGATAACGCTGCAATAGATCTGGGGCTATATTTTTACCAAAAGATAGTAATTGGCTCAATTGTGTTTTTGATCACCCTACTCCTAACAAGTATGGCGCATCGTGCATTTCAAAGTCGGCTTAAAGAAGAAGAGAAATAATATTTAACTCTGGAGTGCTTTGTCGATAGTGGTTTTAAGGGACTCAAAAGGTAATGCACCCGGTACCAACCATACCTCTCCATTCGTGTTTACCACAAACGTCCCAGGAGTACCTGTAATCCCAGCAGCTGAACCACCATCCATTTGTTCTTGCACCTTGTCTGCATGTCTTCCACTATCTACACAAGAGCTAAATTCACCTGCATTCACCCCAACTTCTACTGCTAAATCTTCCAGGTTATTAAGACTTGCCGGTGAATCCTCGAAAAGCTTGTCGGTATACTCCCAAAAGGCGTCGTTGCCTGCCAGTTCCGCTACACACTCAGCAGCTTCTGCGGCCGGCTTAGCTTTTGCATGGAGAAACTCAAGTGGATAGTGTCTATACACCCAAGCAACATCATCTCCATATTCTTCCATAACCCGCTGCATAGTTGGGTGGAATTTCTGACAAAATGGACACTCATAGTCAGAGTACTCTATTAAAAAAACCCTAGCTTCACCTGATCCTCTTACATGATCTCCTGTTTCTAGTTGAACATCGTCTGTGTCCTTGCCCTCTCCCGAATCAACAGTAAAAGAAGAAACCTGGGGAATCTTTTCAACTTGTTCCTCTTCTAATTTACCACTTGGAGGAGGTTCATTTGGAGGTGGCGGAGCATTGCCATCTTGCGTGCCGCCTGTAGTATTGCTGACAACTTTACCAGTTCCTTGTTCTAAAAAGCTTACTTTCTGCCACAAAGCCCCAACGGCAAAAGCTAAAAGTATAGTAACAACCAACAAAACAGGAAGTAATTTTTCTAAAGTGCCTGAGGAAGATTTCTTAGCCTTTGGCATGGTAATCATTCTCGGATAAAATGAACCATATGTCAACAAGTAAAATTAAGAAGCTTGTTCTTTCGTCTTAAGATTGTCTAGGTATTTCACGGCGTCCATCCCAGCCATACAACCAAACCCCGCTGCCGTAACTGCCTGCCGATAGTGATAATCATGAACATCTCCTGCAACGAATACTCCCTCAACACTTGTAGCCATGCTATATCCATCTTTGGTATGTTTTACTATATATCCTTTTTGGTCTAGTTCGATTTTTCCCTTAAAAATATTTGTTGAGGGTTTGTGGCCAATTGCGATAAACACACCATCAATCATCAATTCACTTCTTTTTTTTGTTTTTATGTTTTCAAGAATGATTTTTTCTAATTTTTGTTCTCCCGCAAATTCAACCACAGTATTATCCCAAACAACTTTTATCTTGGGGTTGTCTAATGCTTTTTTTTGCATTGCAGCAGAAGCCCTAAAAGAATTCTTTCTGTGTATTATGGTTACTAAAGTTGCATATTTTGTCAGCACCAAAGCCTCTTCCATGGCCGAATCTCCCCCACCAATAACTGCAACTCTTTTCTCTTTAAAAAACGGCGCATCACATGGAGCACAAGAACTTACTCCTCGCCCTAGAAGTTTTTCTTCACCGGGAACACCCAACCACCTTGTGTCTGCACCCGTACCAACAATCACTGAATTTGCCAAATACTTAACTCCACCCGCAACAAGAGTGAACGGTTTTGTAGAAAACTCAACACTTTCAACGTTTTTTTGAACGAATTCTGCCCCAAAAAGAAGAGAGTGGTCTTTCATTTTCTGCATAAGTTCAGGGCCTAAAATACCCGGATGGGAAGGGAAATTATCAACTTCGTTGGTAAGCATCAGTTGTCCACCCCACTTTTCTCCACCAAAGATTATTGTAGAAGCGGCACCACGAGTGGTGTATATTGCAGCAGTTAAAGAGGCAGGTCCGGAGCCAATTATAGCTACGTCCCAAGCTTCGCCTTCTTTTGGTTTTGGGGCAATGATTTTTTGTTCTTCCATAAGAAACTTTCAAATTACAAGAAATTTGTACAACAACCAATTACAACTTGAAAAAATGTGTTTCTTATGCTGCAGGTTGTGGAGGGGTTCCTCCACCCGGTTTCTCCTCGGCAGGAGGTGTAACCACACCTGGCTGCTCTGTAGAAGGTTTCTGTTCTCCAACAGGTTCAACAGGAGGTGTCACTTCGGGTGTACTTTCTGGTTTATCAACTACAGGTGCACCACTAGGATCTGGTGTTCCTCCAGGTACTGTTGTTGGTTCATTTGGTTCGTTTGGTTTGTTTGGATCCAAGTTAATCACCCCCCTCTTTCTTATATTAGCTTTATATTGCTTTCTTAATCAACTCTTCATACGCCGTTTTTCCGGCAAAACCTATTTGCTTCCCAATTTCTTTTCCTTCTTTGAAAAGTATTGTTGTCGGAATAGACATTACTTGATATTTCATTGTTGTTTCTTGATTCTTGTCGACATCAATCTTCACTATATCAACTTTTCCTTTGTGTTCTTCTGAAAGCTCGTCCAATACAGGCTCTGCCATTTTACAAGGCCCACACCACTCTGCCCAAAAATCAACCAATATTGGCCTTTCTGCTTTTAACACCTTTTCTTCAAAATTTGAATCATTTACTACTATTACCGACATCGATTAAAACTATACAGATACTATATCTTACTAGTCAAGGTGTAAACGGTTCAAGTAGAAACGTTTATAATTTTGAAGGAACCTGAAGAACATACCCTAAAACAATCAATACAATACCCAAAATACCAACCAGCCTTTCTTTTTTCATCTCGTCAACAACTGCATTGTCTATCTTGTGGTCTTTTTGCACACGTGTGTGAACTCTTAGTGCAGTGTAGGCAATTAGTATGACTCCAATAAACTCTAGTGTGTGACCAAGAAGTTCCATTTTGCTATTGACTAGATTCTTCCAAGCTTGTTTGGATTAATTCTTTAAAGTCGTCAAAACCGCGAGGAGTTTTGACAATAACTCCGTTTAAAGTAAAGGAAGGTGTTGAATTAAGTTTCATTTGGTTTGCCAGTACCAAGTCATCATTAATCTTGTCTTTAACCACATCGCTGTCAAAATCATTCTCAAACTGCTCCATGTCTAGTCCCAAATCCTGTGCATATTGACTAAATTTACTTTTTGCGTCCCTTTCACCTTCCCACTCATCCTGTTTTTCAAACAACTCATCGTGCATTTCCCAAAACTTACCTTGCACCCCTGCGGCACCCGCAGTCTGTGCAGCCGCAAATGCATTATTGTGGATCGTTACTAAAGGAAGATTCCTAAACACAATCTTTAAATCATCTCCAAATTCTTCTGAAAGTCTCTTGGTAATAACATAATAATCGGCGCATGCTGGACATTGAAAATCTGCATACTCAACCAAAACGACACCAGCCTCCTCTCCCCCTTTGCTCCAATCAGTTTGAGTTATTTCTTTTGCTTGTTCGGAAACATCAACCGTGGGAGTATTTATCCACCCTACAAACTGATACCCAAAAAAACCAATAACCAAAACCACCAGTGCTATAAGTCCCCATTTTTTGGCTGCACCGGATCTTTGTTCTTTTTCCCTTTTTTTCCTCTTCTCCTCTTTGGCAGCAGCTCTTCTTTCCTTTTTGGTTAATTGAGACGTTTCTTCCATGCGTGGTTAGTTTACAACACAAATCCAAAAATCAAAATAGTAATTCCAATAAAAGCCAAATATAGCTTTGTTTGTGTGTTGTTAAGTGTAAAAGGGGTCTGTTTGAACCAACTTGCTATTCCCCCGGTGTCCAAATAGTCTATTACTTGATCGATAAACAAGTGCAAATAAAAAGCTAGTACCAAGCCTCTACCAAAAATGCTCCCAGATGAGGTGATTACAAACAACGTTAAGGCAAGAAAAATCAGTTGAAAGTACATTGTGTGGAAAATTAGTCTAGTCCGCTCGGATCTGGTTTCTGCAAGATACTTAAAAGTATCGATAAGTTTTCCTTTGGATGCCATAAAAGTAGCCCTTTGGGAATTGTATTCTTCGGGTCTTAAATAATAAACGTAAATTACGTGGTCTATATCGGGCAACATCGTCCCCAATAAACCTCCAAGCCAGAAGGGCCACAAAGCAAGATCAAACAAACCTTTAGCCAACGATATAAAAAGAAAGTAAGCGGCTAAAAAACTAAAATGAATAATTATTTCTTTCTTCACAATAAGCCAGGTTAAGAATAACTAATTATTACACAATATTATAATACTTACGACTCTTCATCCCACTTACACTTTTTCAAATCAACGTGCGTTTTATCTTTAAAAACAACATTCTCCTCTAATAATCTTCTTTTTTGCTCTTCTGGGCCATCGAAAGCAAAATTTGGCGCTAACCGACCACTCTTGTCCACAACTCTATGACACGGTACATTTGGATCTTTATTGGAATGAAGTGCCCATCCTACTTTTCTTGCATCTTTGGTATCTAGAATATTGGCAATTTGTCCATAAGTAGCAACCCTGCCTTCAGGAATTTGTTTTACAACTTTGTATACTTTGAAAAAAAAGGTATCTTCCATCTTAGTTTGTAAATATTTGAACAAACATTTTTCCGTATATTCCATTATCAATTACTCCAATTGCAGCCTTCTTGAAATTTGAATCCAATATGTTTTGCTTGTGACCCTCGCTGTTCATCAGCCCAGTATGGGCAGTGTTTAGTGTCGGTGCAAGAGCTAAATTCTCTCCTGCAATACCATAATCAACACCTGCGTCATCAAGTCTGTCGCCGACATTTTTGCCCTCCGGGGAAAAATGCCCAAAATACTTTCTTTCCCACATATCCTTGGCGTGGCCTCTTGCAACAGACAAAGCCTCTTTGTTTACTGCCAACTCTTCTTTTCCTCTTTCCCTTCTCTCTTTGTTTATCAAAACCAGCATTTCGGCCTCGGTTGCCTCATCAATAGTTAAATTCCCAACTTGTGTAGTTAGTATTATTCGTTTACCACTACCCGGCTTTACGGTAAGGTAAGTAAGTGAGTCTTCTACTACCCCTCCAAAGATCTCGTTAACGGTTTGCTCTGCACCAGAAGTCTTTGTTAAAATTCGACTGCCGATTACAGATTCTGATATTCCCTCCTTAACCTTGGGAGCAACAGGTAGGCTTACTATCAGTGTCAGAATGAAGGCAATAAGAATAAGTCCTTCCCCAAAAGACGGAAATGCACCCAGCAACTTCCATCCTTTCTTCTTTGAAAAGTTGTTTGGAAATTTTTTAAATATATGACCGAAAATAATTCCCAACGCTACTTCTACCACAACGGCGATTAGCAAAAATCCAACTGCGTTCGAAACAGCATGTGACATAGAAAAATTTTGCCTAAAAAGTGCGGCGGCGAACGGATAAAGTCTAAGAGAAATCAGCAAAGCCCCCAAAAAAGCCAAAAAGTTTGCCAGGGTTACCCAAAAACCGTGAGTAATACCCGAAACAACGAAATAGCCTAAAATAACCAGAATCACCAGATCAACCCAATTAAATTGTAAGCCTGCAATATTTATCATTATCTTATTATGCCAGAAGTACTATCAATTTAAGTAGTATTCTTTTTTGGAGTTTTTTTGCTTGCATCTTTCAACTGCTTAAGTTTCCACATGAATAGTTTTGGTTTGCTTTTAACATTGTATGCATCTTTTACAAAATTTTTTGCTGTCTCAATTAATCCCCGTGGTTCTTCTTTTGCAAGTTTTATGTATAAAGAAGTGTTGTCTAAATCATCCAACTCTTTTGCTAGATCGTAGCCATATTTCTGAAATTCACGCGATATATACTTATCCTCATCTACTTTGAAATCTTTTAATACATCCCCTATTTGGGAGAGCCCTTTAGATTTCCTACTTGTATTATCACTCATCTTTTAATGCCCAAGTACCAATCATTGTAGCAATTACGGCCAGCGCAGAAATAAGCAACCACCAACTTCCCACAACAAGCACGATATAACCCACGAATATCCCAAGAATAAGGCCTATTGAAACCATGTATTCATGAGCAGCACCAAAAACAAGACTGTCTGTTTTTTCTCCTGCAACAAGTTCGGAACGCCTAATTTTCATCCACCAAAAAGGAGAAAATAATCTGTTTAAAACGTCTGACAAAACGACAGTAATTGGTGTTGTTGACAAAAATCTTGCTACCCATGTCAAAGAAACAGCAACAGATGATCCAACGAAATACTTTTTATGTACTTGCTTGTCGTATGCTTTTCCAACAAAATATACAATAATGCTATTTGCTATCATCACCACACTTCCAACCATACCAAATACCAAGTAGCTTTTAAGAATCATAAACAGATATATGGGCCAGAAAAACGCCTGAATAGCTTCTGTAAACGACCAAGAAATCATAGCTGATGTAATATTTCCCCTTCTTCGAATAAATCGTATAACGGCTGAAAACGAATAATTCCCCAAATGTCTTTTGTGGTGCTTCATTAACATCAGAGGAATGACCGAAATTAAAAGAAGAATTGATGCAACTATAAACATTGTTGAAAAACCAAAGTATTCTACCAATAAACCAGCCACTATTGGCGAAGCAATAAGTGCCAATCTTCCTAGCATTGTGATCATTCCCATTTGCTCCCCTATCCTCGCATCATCATTATCATCAAGAAAAACCGCATGAAATGCCAAATAATAAAAAGCTATAGCAAAACCCCCAAGAACCAAAGATGGCAACAGTGGCCAAAGAACACCCTTGGCAACAACGGCCAAAAGAAAGGCACTAGCAATAAGAAGCAAAAGCCCAATAAGCATGGCCCACCTGTAACCAATTCTTGAAATCAACGCCGCTACAGTAGGAATGGCTATTGTAATCACTACCACTCGTTGTAAGCCAAAGTAAAGTAATACATAAGTTAATCCCTGGTTAAAATCACTCCCAAGCTGGTAAACAAATAAAACTCCAAAAATCGATATCATCCCAGCTGCAAATTGAGAAATAAGATAATTTATTTTCAAAGAAGTTAAACCGTCAGTTTCTTTGCGGTTAAAGCGCACACTGTGAGCAACTCTTTCAATTGAATACATAGGTTTTCAAATCATCAATAACATTTGATATCACTTTATTTGTCTTATCAAGCTCTTCTTTGCTAAATTGCTGTAAGACATATTCTTCCCCAGAAACCTGAGAATCTTGTCCACGATTTTCAACACCTACTCTTATTCTCCAAAAATCTTTCCTACCCAATAGGCCTTCTATTGAAAGTAGTCCCATGTGTTCCTTTGGTCCTCTACCCTCATGTATCTTGAACTCGCCCAATGCAATGTCCAAATCGTCATGAACAATATATAATTTATCCGCTTTTATTTTGTAATAATCTACCAATTTCTTAACAGCAACTCCCGACTTATTCATAAAAGTAAGAGGTTTTACAAACATTGCTTCCCAGCGTGTGGACCTACAAACACTACAGTCATATTTTTGGGCAACTTCCCATTCACAGTCTGCCGGTAATGAAGATATCAATTGATCTATCACCATAAATCCCACATTATGGCGTGTGTTTTTGTACTTTTCTCCCGGATTACCCAAACCCACAAATAGCTTCATTAAAATTATTGTAGCATTATTTAGGCTTGGCCATCTTTACAAAAGGCACAAAAACATAAGCTTCATACTCTTCTTTTTTTATATCGCCATTTTTTCTTTTTTTGTACCTTGTCATTATTTGGTGATTCCTACTTCCCACAGGAGCAACCAATTTCCCTCCAACCTTAAGTTGGTCAAAGAACGCACCAGGGACTTCATCTAATCCCGCAGTAATTATTATTGAATCAAAAGGGGCTTTATTAATCCAAGGATCCTCTGCGCTCACATACTTAACATGGACATTTTTATAACCAAGTTTTTCTAATCTTTCTTCTGCTTCCTCAGCTAAATCTCTTATGATTTCTGCCGTATAAACATCCTTGCAAAGCAAAGATAGCACTGCCGCTTGATAGCCAGAACCCGTTCCCACTTCGAGCACTCTCTCGTCACCCTCTAAATCCATCAGGTGTGTCATAAATGCAACAGTATAAGGTTGGCTTATTGTTTGTTCGTATCCAATTAAAATAGCTCTGTCATCATAAGCACAATACTGATACTTTTCGGGTACAAACTTATGGCGTGGAACCATCTTCATGGCTGACAACACCCTTGAATCATCAAGACCATAATGGTCTCTAATCCTATCAACCATTTCTTGCTGAGGATTCATGGAGTAGGCTATACCTTCTTCATCAAGCTTCGTGCCCACTTTCCTAATATTGGCACTTCCCACTCTTCACCCATCCAGGCTTTATAAATTAGTAGCAACCAAAGAACAAACCCGACAAGAGATATAAGGGGAACCAGGATAAGTAAAATTCCTGTAAGTGCTAATACCCACTGTAAAACAAAAAGGGTTACAAATACCACAATTGATTGTGAAGCATGAAACTGTACGTATTTATCTTTATCGATTATAAGAAATATTACACCTGTTATTGGACCTAAAACATAAGACAAGGCTCCTGCTACCTCTTTTTTCATACCTGTAGAAGATTTATTTTCTGCCAAGATAATCACCCCCTCATAAAAAACATCCGTATAGATTAATAACCATACTTAATCTATCTTTTCAGACCTGGTTATTTGTGTCAAGGATGAGAAGCTAGGATTTAAAACAACGTATCCTGTGAAGTTGTAATTGGAGAGGCTTTTTCTTTATCTTTCCAAACCTTTACTTCACCAAAAACCCCGTCATATCCTGGTTTTATCATGATATCTCCCGCACGAACTCTTTTAATTGCATCTGCTATCTTTTCTTGGCCAACTTTAGCAATCTTTTCGATTGGGACCTTAAGAAGAATGTTAAATTCATTTTCAAATTCGGAAACCAAGCTCTCGTAAGCGCTATTTACGGTTTTTGTCCCAACACCTGTCTCAAGGGCTTCTGACAGAACTTCTGCCAAGGGAACAAGCATAACAAACGGTGGTTTTTTTTGTTTTTTATGCTTAATCCAACGCACACCTTCCTTGTCAACCTTACTTTTAATTTCCACATCCTGTTCTGCCAAAGCCTCTACTCTGCTCATTACGCCAACTGTTAATTTTTTCCCACACACAGGACACTGCAATCCTTTCTTTTTTGCCTCTTTTGGTGAGTAAACAACCTTACATTTCCTGTGTCCCGTATAATGATACTTCCCCTCTTCCGGATAAAACTCAATTGTGTGGGAAATCCTTTGCAAACCATCATCCTTAATAGCTTTTCTTATGTTATTAAAGCTAATCTTTGTCAAATCAAACACTACCGCTTCCCTGCCAAGCTTGGGTGGTGAGTGTGCATCCGAAAACGATAATATCTTGCGATTCTCCAACTCTTCTATTCTCCAATTCATGGCCGGATCGCTTGAAAGACCTGATTCGACAGCATAAACATATTTTGAATAACTTCCGAAGCATTCGTCTATCGAATCAAATCCACTCATAGATCCATACATAGAAAACCACGGGGTCCAAATGTGGGCCGGGATTATTAAACTTTTATCGTCAATGTTTAATACTAATTCTGCTAATTCTTTTGCAGGTAATCTAACAATGGGTCTGCCATCGCTTACTAGGTTTGCCCCCTTAGCAACCAATTCTTTGTTAATTCTTTCAACGGTTTCGAAACTGGGGGCAAATATTAATGTATGAATTCTTCTTGTTTTTCCACTTTGTGAGTATATGGAGCTAATTTCGGTTGAAAGCAAAAACTTAGTTCCACCCTTGTCTTTTCTTGGTTCATAAATACCATTCTCTATCTCAACCAAGTCTCTCTGTAACTCCTTAAGCCACACAGGGTGTGTCCAATCTCCCGTTGCCACCAAGTCAATACCCTTCTTTTTAGCCCATTCGTTTAGGATAGGAATAGTCATGTTCTTAGAAACCGCGCGGGCAAATCTGGAGTGAATATGAAGATCCGCTACTACTTTCATGATATCTTCCCCACCTTGAAATGTGTGGGTTCCTCTAATGGTGGTGCGGCTATTCTAGCACAACCTAGTCAAACAAGCACAGCTATAACAAACACCACATAAAGAAGGATGAGTACTCCCGCTTCCCACCTGTCTAGTCGATGTTTGCTTCGAATAAACAACCAAAACACTAAAAACACAACCACAAAAAACGCCGCTGCAGTAAGATACTTCCCCGTGTTTATAACCTGAATCGGACTAATAATAGCAACCAATCCGATAACTAAGGTCGAATTAGCAATTGTGGATCCTAGGATGTTACCAAAAAACATTGAAGGCTCGTGGTCTTCAAGTGATCTTAATGAAAAAGCAAGCTCGGGAAGTGATGTTCCAACTGCTACAACAATTAACCCAATTACAAACCCGGAAATACCGGCATATTCCGCAAGAGCTGTGGAAGATTTTACAATAACGTCAGCCGAAAATAATAATAAAGCTAAACCAACAAAAAGTCTTCCAATCTCTTTTCGTTTCTTTGTATCAACGTGATTAAATTTTCTGATAAATCGATAGACATAACTTTTTTCTTCTTGCTGCTCTTTGGCAATTTGGGTAAATCGTGTTTTGAAAAAACTCGTTGCATAGGCAGCATAAACCGTCAATAAAATCAAACCATCAACACGGCTCAAAGCGCCATCTAGTAACAACAACATAGGGAGAACACCGGCAACTAATGCTATCCAAACATCTCTTTTAAGAAAGTTGCCATGCACACCCACTCTCCCAACAACAAACGCCGCTAAACCGACTACAAGAGTTATGTTGACTATATTAGAACCCATCGTGGTCCCTAAAGCTATTTGGGGTTGGCCCTCCAAAGCTGCAGTTACACCAACAAACAATTCAGGCAAGGAAGTTCCTATAGCCAGTACCACCGCAGACAATGCAAATGCTTTTGTGTGGGTCTGTCTGCTCAATCTTCTTATTGCAATAATTACCCAATCAGCTGATTTAATTAGTAATAAGGAAAATATTACTATGAGAAAAACGTATACTAATATCATGTTATTATTATATCTTCGTAAACCTGTGTCTTGTAAGACTCTTTATTACTTCAATAATTATAAACATAAATATAGATGCCATTACCACCACAACCCACTGGGCAGGTGTTAACATGACAAGGCCAAAAAACTCTCTTGTAGTCTCTGTTGCAAAGGGCAGAAACTGCAAAAATAAACCTCCAAGTACCGCCAAATTCAGCCACTTATTAACAAAAGGATTTTGCCTCCAGAATGGTTCCCTAAGCGTTCTTATAGAATATACGTAAATCAAAGAATTGATCCCCAACGTAGCAAATGCAATTGACTGCGCAAGAACTAAATCGCCACTAACCGAATAAGCGTAAGCAAAAAGAGCAAGCGCCACCAAACCACCAATCAAAGAAACTATTAATATTAACTCTTTCATCCACCATGCAACCAAAGGATCATCGTGTGAACGAGGCCTCTTGCTCAAAATGTTTTCTGCTTTTGGATCAATTGTAAGAGCAAGATCAGGAAGACCGTCCGAAACAAGGTTTATCCAAAGTATCTGAGCAGCCGTAACAGGAAGTGGAAGGCCTATTAATATTGCCCCAACAACAGCCACTATCTCCTCAAAAGCATCGCTCATTAGATACAAAATTATCTTTCTTATGTTGTCATAAATCCCTCTTCCTTCCTCTATTGCTGCAATAATTGTCGAAAAGTCTGAATCCAGAAGCACCAAATCCGCAGTTTCTTTTGCCACATCAGTCGCCTCTCCCACAACAATACCTATATCTGCTTTTGCCAGGGCAGGAGCATCATTTACACCATCCCCCATCATTGCTACTACTTCTTTGTTTTGCTTTAAAGCCTCTATAATTCTTAGTTTTTGCTCCGGAGTTGTTCTTGCAAAAAGATATACATCTTCTCTGCTTACTAGTTTTTGCGCCAAAGAATCCTTATCAATCTTTTCTAGGTCTTTACCCAAAATCACATTCTCGTCTGAAACATTAAGACCCAGTTCTTTCATTACAGAAACAGCGGTCTGTGGATAGTCTCCTGTAATAACCAATAGTCTAATTCCTGCTGATCTGGTTTTAACCAAAGCACTCTCCACCCCACTCCTCACCGGATCCGTAAATTCTAATAGACCTATCCACTCAAAACTATTTTTTATATCTTTCTGAGAAATCTTAGTTTTTGATACCGGCACCCTCTTTCTTGCAAGACCCATTATTCTCCTTCCTTTTCCTGTAAGCTCCTTAATCTTTTTTTCCAGTTCGACTTTTTCACTTGAGGATAAATCTGACCATTCGATTAGATACTCCGGTGCTCCATTGACAAATAACATGTTGTGCGTTTTGTCCCACTTGTTAAGACTTGTGAAATATCTGTCCTTAGGAGAAAACGGAATGCTATCAATACTTGTGTACTTATTTTTTATATCATCGGTGTTTTTCAAATTCCCTTTTGCCCAGGAGTGTGCAGCGATAACTATTGGATCGTCAAGGTCGTTTGCAACAAAAACTTGAAGGGCAGCTTTTTTAGTGTCACCCACAACCCCCACTACTTCCATTTGTCCTTGTGTCAAAGTACCTGTCTTATCAACACAAATGGTTGTAACTCCACCCAAAGTTTCGGCCGAGAGAAGTTTTCTAATTAGACCCTTCCTTTTTAATATTCTCTGCATTCCGACAGCCAACACCACGGTAAGGCCTATCAATAAACCTTCCGGAATAGCAGAAACAGCCAATGCAACAGATGCCGTAAATATTTGATCAAGCGGTTGGTTTTTGACTACCCCAGCCAAAAATACAAAAACGGTTAGTACTATAACCAGTACAAGGAGTTGTCTACTGAACTGCTTAATTTGTTTTCTCAAAGGAGTATCTTCACTAACTTCTTGAACAGATGTCGCAATCTGTCCAATCTTTGTTGCCGCACCCGTGCTCTCAACTAACAACTTACCTCTCCCGACGGCTACGATCGTTCCCATATATACCTCCTCGTTCCTTTTTTTTGCAACTGGAACAGATTCACCCGTAATTATTGCCTCATTTATATATAGCCTGTTACTAAAAACCAATTTCCCATCCGCAGGTATCTTGCTACCCTGATTCAAAATACAAACGTCTCCCGGGACAACTTCTTCAACAGGAATTTTTACCTGTTTGCCATCCCTCACTAGAAGTGCTTCCGGGTGAACAAGTTTTTTTAAGGCATACAAAGCCCTGCCTGCCTTTCTTTCCTGAACAAAACCCAATATTGCATTAACAACAACCGCAAGAAGAATAATTATTGTGTCAGCCGTATGCCCCAATAATAAAGTTACAAAACCGGCGGCTATTAATACATAGACAAAGGGATTGGTAAACTGGGAGAGCAATATCTTAATATCGCTCGGAGGAGGTTTTTCCGGTAAAACGTTTTGTCCGAACTTATTAAGTCTTTCTTTAGCTTCAGAAGTCGTTAATCCAAGTTCAGCTCTAGGCATACCTCATGCTACCACAACAGAATTAAGAAGTATTACTTTGTAATTCGTAAAGCTTAATTAATTCCTTAATACTAGTCGCCTGGTTTGCATTTTTGTCATCTCTAAATCGGACCAAGCGCGGGAAACGCAATGCATAACCGGCTGTATGCTTTGGGCTTTTAGTTATCTCATCCGCTGCAATTTCAACCACTAGTTTCGGCTCTACCCAGTGATCGGGTTCTAGTTCTTTGTGAACAATATACTCCTTTGGTTTTTTCTCAATCTCCAGTTTAGAGAGTCTGATTTTTAATTCTATAAACTGTTCATCTGTTATTCCTGTACCAACTTTTGTTATAGTTTTTATTTTTTCCTTATCTTTTATTCCCACTAAAAACTGTCCCACACCAAACCCCGCCCGCCTTCCTCTCCCCGCCGAGTATCCCATCACTACACAATCAACCGTGTCTGCAAGCTTGGCCCTAGCCTCTTCTGCCTCTTTCATCTTTACCCAACGCCAACCGGTTCTTCCTGGAATGTAGCGACTATTTGCTCTTTTTACAATAATTCCCTCCAATCCTTCTGACAACTCTTTTTCCATCAGCTTCTCAATTGCTCCCGAGTCTTTGGTTATTGTATAGTCCACCAACTGTAATAGTTTTCCATCTTTAACAGTTTTTCCTAATATTTCCCTTCTTTCTTTATATGGCAAGTTCATAAGATTCTTTCCATCTTTTAACATAATGTCAAAAACGTAAAACTTTATGGGGACCTTTGAAGAAAATGACTCTATCTCATGTTTTCTCCTTCTTTTCATTGTCGTCTGAAAATTAACCATCGCCTTTGATTTTTCATCTAGACCAACTGCCTCTGTGTCCAAGATTAACTCATTTGCGCTTGTATATTTTTTAATATCAGTCAATTCCGGAAACATCCAACTGGTTTCATTCATATTTCTTGTAAATGCTTTAACAAAACCCTTTTCCCCTGCTTTGTGATGAATAGATATTCTTAATCCATCAAATTTTGGCTCCACAGCTACTTCTCCCATCTTTTTAATCATCTGGGTAGGACTTTTAAGCCGCTGAGCCAACATCGGCATTACTGGTATTCCCACTACAGGGTTCGGGTTTTGGATGGTTTTTTTAATTCCTTTTTCTTTTACGGATTTTGCCAATAATCCCACATCGGGCAATACATAATAAGCTTGTTCAAGGCTTTCTTTTGCACTTTTGTCCCCATGCTCCATCCAGCTAAGAGCATCAATTATAGTTTTGTCGGAAAAACCAAGTCTTAATTTCCCCACAGGAATCCTTGCCACAAACCTTGTGCTCAATGGGTCAAGCCGTAAGAGTAGTTCTGCAGTTTTTGTTATTTTCCTTTCCTGACTTCCTTCTCCTTCATCCTTAGCAATATTGACTAAGTCTTTGTATACTTCCAACACGCTTGTGTCGGCCTTAACCGCCTTTTTGTTTACTGCTAACTCTTGGGAAACATCACCAATATCTCCCTTTGTTTTGTATAACTTTTTCACTTTGTCCAAATCAACCCTATAAGCTTGTGCAACAACTTGCAGCATCATTCGCTCGGCAATATTAAAAACTACATTTTTATAACTCGGGGCCAATCCTCCAAGAATCAAATAGGTTAACTTGTCGATCTCGTTGGCTTCGGCTTTCTTGAACAATTCGGCTAATATACTAGTTATTTCAATCCTTGACGGAGTTTTCTCTAATTTATCCAAATAAACTGCCAAATCCTTAAATATCATACTCTAATTATATCTTACCGATTGATTTGATAATAGGTCAAAGAGGCATGGGTGGCTCAAACCCAAAATACGAAGAAAAGAAAAAGTAAGCAAAAATCACGGCTCCAATAAATAATATTCCAAAAACAATACTGATAAGCCCGGCCGTATCTTCACGAAGCACTTTTACCAATCCGTCCCCAATCAAGGTTAACCCAAATAATGATGGCAAGACTAGTATCATATACAAAAATTGTGGATCATTAGTCATGTTTTCTATCTTCCAATAATTACGTACCGCGATGCTTTTGTGCTTCCTTCTTTTCTAACTATACCTTTATTCATCAAGTCTTTTAGATCTCTTAATATCGTGTCTTCAGACACCATCGGAAGAACACCTTTCAAATCTTTCATTGCAGCCTCCCCTGTTTCTCCCATATACTCAACCAGTTTCATTTGGCGGTCGCTTAATGCAATTTGTTTTCCAACTTTTTCTTTTATTCGAGAGTCTGCTGAAAGTTTTCTTACTGTGTCTTTAATTTTGGTCAGCTCAATTGCTACAGTATCGGTAAAATATTCAAGCCAGGCAGTTAAATCTCTTACTGCAATGTTTGGTGATTGCCTGTCCACCTTTGCAAAAGCTTCATAATACGAAGCCGGATCAGAATCAAAATGTTCCTCAAGGGCGAAAAACCGCTTTGTGTCATATCCTTCTTTAAATAAAATTAGGTTTGCAAATGCTCTTACTGTTCTTCCATTTCCTTCAATAAATGGATGTATTGAAACTAAAATATAATGTGCTATCCCTGCGCGAAGAATTGGGTGAATCTCTTTTGAAGAATCAAAATTAAGCCACTCGATAAAATCCTCAACCATGTATGGTACTTCATTAAAAGGTGGGGGTCGCAATATTATCTCCCCCGTTGCTTCGTTTTTAATAACAACTTGGGTGGTTCTGAAAACACCTATTTTGTTGTCTGCAACTATCCTAAACACAGAAAGTCTTTGAATGTCTGTCAGCATTTCTATTTCATACTTTTCCTTGCTGGAAAATTCATCTAATAATGCAACAACATTTCTATAATTTATAACCTCTTGAATGTCTCTATCCCTTGCAACAACCTCCTCACCCTCTAAAACCTTTTTGGTTTGTTCCAAAGTTAAATCATTTCCTTCAATGTGGGTTCCATGGTGAACGGTCCTTAAAATAGCATCTGTTTTGAATTGCTTTTCAAACTGTGGGACCAAAGGAGCATTCTCAATTATCTCTTTTGCAGCCTCGATTTGGCCTATACTTCGGAGTATTCTGTTGGTTATTGTGTATCTTGGAGCGTACATAATCTCTTGCGATTATTATACGGAAATTATGCGGAAAAAACAATATGAATAATTACATCCTTTTATCCCCTTTTCTTTCAAGTGTCCTATTTGGATACTGAAAATAAGATATACTTATGATATAAACATGTCCGTAGGAAAAAGTATTTCCAAAGAAGTAAAAGAATTTAGACGCCATCTTTCAAGCAAAACTCTCGATCTTTTGGCTGCCGGTTTCGGTCTTGTGGCTGCACTCGCCTGGAACGAGGCAATTAAAGAAACTGTAAATGTGTACATAAAACCGTTGTTCGGAGACTCTTCCGGGGTAATAACTCTCTATATATACGCCGTCTTTGTGACATTGCTTGCAGTCCTCATTGTTTATAATATGGGTAAGCTAAAAAAGAAGTAGCTTTAGTCGTCTTCTAAGTCTCCTCTTGTCTGACTCTTCTCAATAAACGACACATCGGGTGGCCTGGGGATATCAGTGCCGGGTATATTCCATGATCTCTTTTTTGGTTTCTCGGATGGTTTTTCTGCTGGTTCTCCTTGCGGTTCTCTTGGTAACTCTTGTGGATTGCCTGTTACCACCTCATAACCTGTCACGGTTTCCTTTCCAAAAAGTTTAGTTTTTATGTGTTTAATGACTGAACCGTCTGGACGCTTTCCTTCGGGTGGAATGTGTTTCCCTCTTCCTTCCATGTTTCTATCTTTATACTACCCTCCCAACTTAATTATCTCCACATTTTTAAAGTTCTCCACAAAATGAGGGTCGGCTGTGGTGATTATTGTTTGCTGTCCTTTTACTACCTGAATTACCACATCCCTGTGTTCATGATCCAGTTCCGAAAAGATATCATCTAATAACAAAGTTGGCTTTGTCTCGGTTTGAACTTCAAGAAAAGACAGCTCTGCCAATTTCAACCACAAAACAGCCATTCTGTGCTCTCCTCTACTACCGTATTTTGCTAAGTCTCTCTTGCTTTTGTTCGAATTGTCTGTTTTAACCTTAAAACCAAAATCGTCTCTGTGTGGACCAACCAATGTGGTTGAAGCTGCCACTTCTTCTCTTGCATATTGTTCAAGTCTTGCTGCACTTATCGCACTCTTGTCATAAACTAGGCTAAACTCCTGGTCACCCAAAGAGTTTTGATTATTTATAAAAGCTATAAGTTCTTCACGCTTTTTTGATATATAGTCACCATTTTTTATCAATAGTCTGTCCCAAAACAAAAGTTGACTCCTTGACAGTCCCTCCTCTCGAATCCTATACAATAATTTATTCCTCTGCCTTAATCCTTTCTCGTAAGAAAGACTTGCGCGCCTGTACTCACTGTCCACCAGAGACAAAACATTATCCATAAATTTCCGTCTTGTGCTTGGAGACTCTGTTACCAAATCAAGGTCCCAAGGCCCAAAAACAACTGCTCTGAAATTCCCCGCAAAATCCATTAACCTTTTTCCTACTCCATTTAGTTTCAACTTTTTTCTTGCCACTCTCTCGGTTTTTTCAGGGTCATCACCAATTGTAATTCGTCCTCTTGTCAAAACCACTTCCAATTTAATCTTACCTCTTTTTTTGTTGTTTCCCTTCCTGCTTTCCACCACACCACTTATTCTTGCAATCTCTTGGGTGTGTGCAACCATTTCTTCCTCTATTCCTGCCCTGAAACTTTTTCCGGATGAAAGAAGATATAAGCTTTCCAAAATATTGGTTTTGCCAGACGCGTTCGGTCCAACAATCACTGTAATTTTGTCAGAAAAGCTAAATTTCTTTTTATTAAAATTCCTAAAGTGATTTAGTTTTATTTCACTTATTATCATATTTGGAGAAATTATAACAACTTATGTTTATAAAATGTTAAATATACTATAATTGTAGCGAAATGGCCTGCCAAAAAGAAATTATTGCTTCTGGGGATTTTAATATCGTAACTAATAAAAACAGACCTTGTATATTAGAAGGGTTTAAGGCATCCGGAGTAGCAACTGGAGTCGGCCACTGCAAGTGCTGCATGCTGTACGTAGAATATCCCAGTAGAAGTGCTGTGCTTAATGAAAATGTAATCCAGCTTGATACTGACTAGGGTTTCTGGCAATTGGGACAATAATAAGTTCCACGTCCGTTAATCTTAATCTTTTTGAATTCTGCCTTTTTACATCTTTGACACTTCTCTCCATCCTGTCCGTAAGCCAAAAAATGATCCTGATATTCCCCTTCTGCCCCGTCTGGTGTCACAAAAGAAAGTTCACTTGCACCCCCACGCTTTAAGCCTTCTTCTAATACTTTTTCAATTGCTTTGTATAATTTCTCTGTTTGGCTATCTGTCAATTTGTTGGCGGGTTTTTCAGGATGGATTTTTGCCAACCAAAGTGCATCATTTGCATAGATGTTTCCCACTCCACTTATTTTACTTTGATCCATAAGCAGAGTCTTTATGGATCTTTTTGTGGCGTGCATTATATCTCTAAATTTCTTTAATGTAAGTTCGTCTAAAGGTTCCGGTCCGAGTTTTTTAATGAAATCTATGTTTTCTACCTGATCGGTTTTAACAACTCTTATCCACCCAAACTTTCTAACATCGTTGTAGTATAAGGCTCCTTTTTTGTCCAAATGAAATATCACATGTGTATGTTTACCTGGAATTCCATCGTTTACCTTGCCAGACAGTTTTGGAGGTTTAATCAAGTTTGGACCGCGATAAATAAGTTGCCCGGTTAATTTAATATGAATAACTATCGAATAGTTGTTGTCCAAGTCTATTGAAAGTACTTTACCAAATCTTCTTACTTTTATAACCCTGCCCTTTTCAACGTCTTTTTTATTACCAGAAAATGCCTTTGAATAGTTAATAGTGACACTCTCAATCTTGTGCCCAACAATATACTTTTCTAGTTGTTTTCTTACTAATTCTACCTCGGGTAATTCAGGCATGTTTTATTTAAAACCTATTACTACAATACCGTATTTATCCAACTTTTCTGCATAGGATTTACCCCACTTCTTTTTTGCTTTTTCGTAAATTGCTAGCAGTTGATTAGGAGTTTTTACTCCAGGCCAAATCTTTTCCACAGGCTCACTTTCTACCATTTCCTCAACAGATCTATATACATGTATATATGTAGTAATTTTATTTAACTTTTCTTTAGTATCTAATGAATACATTACAAGTTTGTCTCCTGGTTTGATCTTGGAATAATCCCGTTTACTTTTCTTGTTTAATGGCCTCGTTTCAATGGTCTTTTCACCAGATTTCACTGCTTCAAATATGTCATTTCCCCTTTTATATGATGCAAACCTTAGTAACCACTCTGCCATGTTTTGTTTACAAATTCTTTTATTTGCTCACGAAACCTCTCTTTTGAAAATTTCTTAGCATGATTAATACAATCTCTGGGTTCGATCTTTGTTTTCTCGAAATTATTAATTGCCTTAGCTAGAGATATGGCTGTCAACTTGTCGAAAAAAACACCCGTCTTACCATCTACAACCGTTTCTAGATAGCCTCCGCCCTTGTAGGCAATTGAGGGACACCCGGAAGCTGCTGCCTCCACCGGAGTAATACCAAAATCCTCGTCGGCTTGGGCTAGAACAAAAGCTTTTGCACCCTTATAATAACTTATCTGTTCTTCGTCGGAAATTCTTCCAAGAAACTCTATATTCTTACTCGTCATCTTTTTTAATCTATCTTCATCTGTGCCTGTACCAAAGATTTTTAGATCAACTTTTGCTTTTTTACACGCTTTTATTATGATGTCAAAATTTTTCGCTGCAACAAGGCGTCCTCCCGCCAAGTAATATGATCCTTTTGTTGGTTTTATTTTGGAATCTATTCTTTCATTAACATCTACCGGAGGGTAAATTACCTTATAATCCTTTCTGTAAAATTTCTTAACCCTTTTACCTGTGTTTTCTGAATTAACGACAAAGTAATCTACTTTTTGTGCTTGCTTGAAGTCATACATGCGCATAAAGTGATTAACAAATAAAGCATAGACATCTACAATTTTTTCATACCACTTGTTGTCCCAACGCCGAGAAGTGTCGTATCCATACAAATATCTCGGGGGTGTGTGGCAGTAACAAATCTCAATGGTTTTTTCTCCTCTTTTAAAACCTTTGGTGACAGCCCAGCTTGCACTAGAAATCACAACATCGTAATCGGTGAAATTAAAACTACCCCAAACCAGCGGCAACATAAATCTTAATGGAGATATAAGTTTTACAGAAAAAGGTAAATATCCAAACCATGACTTTTTTATTTCTGCATCTTCAAAAAGTTTCCAAAACTTACCCATCCCCTTTTTGTCTACCAGAGACACATAGATTGGAGCCTTTGGATAAAGGTTGTGAAGTCCATGCAGAACTTTCTCTGCACCTCCATAATCAATTAAGTAATCATGGACAATGGCAACTTTTGGTTTTGACATTAAAGTAAATTTGTTTGGTTTTTTCCTTCAAATTGTTTTTTAATCTTATGGTAAGCATTCCAACGCCCCATTTGCGCAAACATTGCAAGCTCTGTTTCAATCTTGGTAGTTTTTACTTTCTTGCTATCTAAGCTTGTCTCAATAACTTCATTTTCAGAAGCATCGAATGCTACACCCCAGCTCCCTTTTGGATTTTTTATTTGCCATTCGCCCATCACTTCAATTTGAATTCCTTCAAAATCAAAATATCCAAAATAAGATTTAAACTTATCAGACTCGCTATATTCTATTTCACTAACCAAATATTTTTTAAAAGCTTCGTTGCAATAAAGAGCAGTTGTTTTGTCACACAAAACGTCAACGTCAACAACATTCATTTCTATGCCTTGCATAACCAAACTCGCAGTTCCACGGATAGCATACTGCTTGTTTTTTAGCTTATTAGTAATCAACAAGATTGTTTTTTTAATTTTTTCGTTCATAGGTTAAACCAGACTCATTTGCGACTCTTTTTTAATTTGTTCACCTACTTTCTCTACTCTTTTGGTCAAGGTTTTAAATCCGAACTCCTCGAATAATTTTATTGTTTCCTTGCTATCAACTTGCCACTTATCCATTTTATTGGCGTCGAACTTAACAGGGGTTTTTATATTAATTTTGGCAAGATCATATGATATCTGCCCTAACTTTTCGCCTTTTATTAATTTATTCGCTGTGGTTTCCGGAATTTCATCTATATGTTTGTAAATGTTTTCGAAAGTTTCGTACTTACCCAACAAACTCTCCGCAGTTTTTGGGCCAATACCATAAACTCCCGGATAGTTATCAGAAGGGTCTCCCATTAAAGCTTTGAAGTCTACAATTTGCTCGGGATAGACTCCAAGCTTGCCATAAACATCTCGTTTCCCCATTAATTTTGCTTCACTTAAACCCTTTACGGGTAAATATACCTTTGTCTTGTTTGTTACCAACTGTAAAATGTCCTTGTCCCCTGTTACTATCACGATTTCGTTGAAGTTTTTCTTTTCAGCTTTCTTTGAAAATGTACCAATAATATCATCCGCTTCAAAACCTGCTTTTGAAAAGTATTGAATACCAAAAGCCTTAATTACCTGTTTGGTGGTTTTGAACTGAACGCCCAATTCCTTATCCATTTCGGGCCTATGCGCTTGGTACTGCTTAAATGCTTTCTTTCTGAAAGTTGGTTCTTTTCTATCAAAAGCCACTGCAATGTGTGTGGGTTTTAAGTCTTGAATGATCCGAAGAAGCATCGATATAAACCCATAAGTGGCATTTATTGGTTTCCCCGATTTTGTAGTCAAGGGAGGCAGAGCATGGTAGGCACGATGTAAAATCGCATTGCCATCAATTAAAACAAGTTTATTTTTTAATCCTGAGCTTGTCGTAGAACTCATGGGGATATTTTAACAAAAGTCCTTTTATTTTTTTGTTAGCTTTTTATTCTCGCCAGATTTCTTCCCAACAATCTTCTCAAATTCTTCCTTGTCCAAAGTTTCCTTTTTTAGAAGAGCCCTAGCTACCGCGCCAAGTTCTTTCCTGTGTTTTTTGACCAAGGCAATAGCCTGTTTGTGGCACGAGTCGACAATTTTTTTGACTTCAATATCTACCCTCTCTTGCATTGCCTGGGATACTTTCGCCGGCTCCCAATAACTTGGTTTCCCAAATTCTCCAGATTCAGCTTGTGGACCATAGTTAATAGGACCCAAATCGCTCATTCCAAATTCTACAACCATGGCTCTGGCAAGCTGGGTAGATCTTTCAATGTCATTACTTGCACCAGAAGTCATCTCGTTAAAAACTACTTCTTCTGCAGCTCTACCTCCAAGCATGGCAGAAACTTGTTTTAGCATTCTTTTTTTTGTCTCGTGTACTCTGTCCGCAGCCGGAGGAATTAATGTGTGACCCAAGCTCATCCCTCTTGCAACAATAGAAATCCGATGTACTGGATCCATGTCGGGAAGAAAATTCGTAACTACTGCGTGGCCAGCCTCATGATAGGCGGTAATTTCTCTGTCCTTCTCACTTTGAAGACGCTTTTTCGTTGGACCAAGTTTAACCTTTGTTGCGGACTCTTCGATATCGTCACTTTCAATGGCATTTTTTCCTTCCACTGCTGCTAAAATTGCTGCTTCGTTTAGCATATTCTCGAGATCCGCTCCTGAAAATCCTACTGTCCTATCTGCCACCTTCCCCCAATCAATACCTTTTACAAACTTCTTACCTCTTGCATGAATTTTTAATATCGCCTTTCTACCCACCTTGTCCGGCATATCTAAAGCCACACGTCTATCAAACCTCCCGGGCCTCAAAAGGGCGGGGTCTAACAAATCTCCCCTGTTTGTTGCAGCAACCACAATTACATTGTCGTTCGGAGTAAAACCATCCATCTCCACAAGAATTTGATTAAGGGTTTGTTCTCGTTCATCGTGTCCACCCATCATTCCTCTCCCTCTTTGTCTTCCTATGGCATCTATCTCATCTATAAATATTATCGAAGGGGCACTCTTTTTCGCATTTGAAAACAAGTCTCTAACTCTTGATGCCCCAACTCCTACCAACATTTCCATAAATTCGCTTCCCGCCATTGAAAAAAATGGAACTTTAGCCTCCCCCGCAACAGCTCTGGCTAATAAAGTTTTCCCAACGCCTGCAGGGCCAAATAAAATCACACCCTTTGGAGTCCTTGCACCAATCTTGTTATACTTTGCAGGGTTTTCCAAAAAGTCTACAATCTCTTCAAGTTCATTTTTAGCATCATCAACCCCGGCAACATCCTTAAAAGAAACATCCTGTTTACCTTTCGCGAAGACTTTTGCTTTGCTTTTACCAAAAGAAAAAATGTCTTGAGCTCCCTTGGACTGGGCACGAAATATGAAGAAAAAGAACGCAGCCATTAAACCAAGTGGCAAAAGAATACTCATAGCTTGGCCAAGTGCTTTGGATAAAGATTGATCAACAACCGTATAGTTTACACTTGAAGGATCTAAGTCAGATTTTTCCAAAAGGTCCGAAAAACTCTCGTTTTCTTCCTTGATAGCATTTTTTACTGTTCCGTCTTTGTATTCAACGATTACTTTCTCGTTCTCGATCTCAATTTTTTCAACTTTGTCTTCTTTGATGTCCGCTAGAACTCGAGAAATATCTTGCGTATCTGTATCTGTAAATCCATCAAGGTCTCCTAAGCTTAAAAAAAATGGTGCAAACAAAACCACAAGAAGAGCAGCAATAACAACAGTCCACAAATTAAATTTCATTTTAAATTTAAACTGTTTGTCCTTCTTTTTTTGTGTACCCGTACCTTTTGTACTTCTAAATGGATCCATAATCCTTGGGCATTATATCACGCCTGAATCAAACTAGAAACGTTGGCTACACTACCTTTGTACCATTGGGGACCTTTTTTACAGGACGAATAAGTATTGGAGGTGTGACCTCATCGTCTTTTTCGACTGCCATTAACATCATCCCTTCACTTAAATCCCCCTCGGGGCCAATCTTTTTTGGTTCAAGGTTAACTATAAATTGAAATTGCTTACCCTCTAATTGATCAGGTTTAAAAAATTTCATTATTCCTGCAAAAATGGTTTTTTTGCCAATTTCTTTCCCAAAATCTACCGTTAATTTCATCACCCAATGGCTCCATTTCGGCACGCTAGCTTTAACTACTGTGCCAACTCTTATATCTAACTCTTGAAAATCCTCAAATGAAATTTCACTACTCATAAATATTACAATAGACCCATTTTTTCCTTAACTTCTTCAAGTGTCTTTTTAGCAACTTTGCCCGCCTTAACCGCACCTTCTTTTATGACTTTATTAACATACTCGGGATTTTTCTCCAGCTCTTTTCTCTTTTTTTGAATTGGTAACAAATCCTCATATATCGCTTGCGCCAATTCTTCTTTTAAATCTTTGTACTTAATTCCGGTTGTTGTATATTGTTTTTCATACTCCCTCCTCTTTTTTTCTCCTTGAAAAAGCTCAACGAATATTAACAAATTCTTAACCCCACCAGAACTTGCTATATTTTTTACTCCCCCTCCCGAGTTTGCCTCATTTGAAATGTATTGACCACCCTGTAAACTACCCTTTCCTGAATCTGTAGGGGCTAGCGCCAGTTTGTTTTTGATCATCTCTAAACCATCAGTCAAGTTAATATAACTCCCCTCCACAGATTTGCTCATTTTTCCTTCTCCCATAAGACTTGGTACATACTCCCCTTTTGTTTTAAATTGTTCGGGCTCTGGAAAATTAGTTCTATACTTTTTGTTCATCTTTCTGGCAATTTCGCGAGTAATTTCTAGGTGTGGAAGCTGGTCTATACCCACAGGAACTGCGTCTGCTTTATAAATTAATATATCTGCGGCCATCAAAACCGGATAATATAAAAGTGCCATTGTCACATTTTTAGGATGCTGCTTCACCTTCTCTTTATAGGTTGGTAAATGCTTCATTCTTGCAACTGAAACTGCAGTGGAGAATAAATAAGCTAGTTCAATGTGCTCTACAACATGTGACTGAACAAACAAGATACTTTTTTTAGGATCAAGACCGGCAGAAATATAATCTATGATTACATTTCTTGTAGCATCCTGGAAAATCATAGGGTCGTAGGGAGTTGTAATCGCGTGCAAGTCTGCAACCATATAAAAGGTCTCATACTTGGGATCCTCTTGCAATGCAAGCATACCTTTGGTCGAACCAAGGTAATTACCTATGTGTAGTAAATTTGTCGGCCTCATTCCAGCCAACACTCTTTTCTTCATGATTTTCCTTCTTGTATACTAAACGAACTTAATAAATTAATTTTCTCTTGCTTTTCTGGCAAACTTGCCCAGTGGACTGCCAGATGCTTCTTCAATATAAGCACGACTTATAGCACTTAAGCTTCTTATGACCGCCATCTGGTTATCATAATCTCTCACCTTTTCTTCTGCAATTCGTTCCTTTGCCACAATGTCCCCCAAATTATCCAGCCACTCCTGGTAAATCTCGTCAACTATCCTTATCCCTTCGTTGTCGAGTCCGTTCTGTTGGCAAATCTGAACAAACTCCTCTCCTAGAACATCGTATTCCATAGATTTTCCTATAAATTGTTCTGTTTCAGATGTCATAAAGTATTGGGGTAGGATTATTATATTACTATTAGTGCCAGAGGTGGGAATTGAACCCACGACCGCCGGTTTATGAATCCGGTGCTCTACCCCTGAGCTACCCTGGCGCGTCTGATAAAGTTACAGAATGTGCGGGGTGAGAATCTTGCTTTGCAAGATTCCCTGCCCCACAACAAATTTTACTTCGTTCAATGTGTTGCGGGGCTAGGAGTTGAACCTAGTCTGAGAGATTATGAGCCTCTCGTGCAGCCGTACACTACCCCGCACGTTGCAGCTTGTATGATATCAATATTGGCTGTCTCAAGCAACTTTGGTAAGGTCCAAAATCGCTTCAAAGTCGTCATCCTTAGTAGCCTTGTTCCTTGTAGTCTTCCCGCACTTGTTGCACTTGTGGATAACTATATAATCTCCACCCTTTGATTCCGTTCGCACAGGCTCCATCTCCCCTTTACATTTTGACAAACGATCGCCGGGCACATCTTTATCAACATGGAGACTAAAAAGACATTTGGGACAATGATTGGTATATCCTGTTCCGGCCACCTTTTCCCCACAGTTTACACAGACAAAATTCTCTTTCTTCCTTATAAAATGCTTCACCATTTACAAAAATAGTTCCAACCACTTTTCCCAATTAGCCTTTGGTGGGGCTTGCACTTCTTCTTCCCTTTTTGAAACAATTTGTTTTAATACTTCTTCATCGGGAAGAACAACTATTATCTCTCCCTCTTTTGCATATCCTAGCCCATCTCTTAAAACGGATTCGACATACTCACCGCTTTGTACTTTTTCGAGGTTGTCTTTAAGCTCCCTGTTTTCGCTTTCCAATTTCTCTACTTTCTCTCTTTTTTCACCTATCCTATCATCCGCTTTGCTAACCCTGGAAATATTTTTTATCAATGAATATACAAGAAAAAGCGACAACAAAATGAAAAAATATCTA